>Ga0214923_10001958_pt1 | contig 28324 bp, 24 predicted proteins | sample LL1510_MetaG_FD_177993 | JGI IMG/M metagenome (GOLD analysis project Ga0214923, IMG submission 177993) | Freshwater microbial communities from Lake Lanier, Atlanta, Georgia, United States - LL-1510 | ecosystem: Environmental > Aquatic > Freshwater > Lake | place: USA: Georgia | collected...
GAAAATAGAACGAATCTAAACAAAACAAAAAGATTTTTTTGCTATTGTGTTTAATTAAATTATTATATGTATTTTTTAATTTATTCAAATTGTTTGTAATGTTATTTTTTTTTTCAAATATTAATTCATCAATTTCAATAAGTTTTTCAAAATTATTTTTTAGAGCATCAATATTGAATGTATGTAAAAAAGACATTTTTTATATATTTATATATTTGGTGTATATATTTTGTCCGGTTAAAAAATACGGTAAATTTACCGGATTTTTTATTTTTATTTTTATTTTATTTGGTCAAACTATGTAATATATCATTTTCAAATCGCATAATACTTGAAATCTCTTGTTCAATTTCGCTATATTCATTGTTAATATTACATAAATCCTCTTTTGTAAATGCTGTTGGATAAATAGCGTCACTTGATTCATCGCCTGGTTTTTTCATTAGTTCTTTACATAATTTCACGATATCATCAGTTTTAACGTCTCGATCTTCATATGGTATATATGTTTTCAATTCCCAGTAGTCCGGATAATTGTAATACAATCTATTTTTATTTTCTGTTTCTAATAATTGCACCATTTTTGTATATTGATCATTTGTCATTTCTAATTTAATAAATGCGAAATAATATGTTTTATTTTTTGTATTTATTCTTTTTCGCATATCTATATACACAATATTTCCATAATCCATTGATTCAAACATGTATTTTATATATGTCTTCGATATCTCTGGAAGTATACGTGGTATGAAAATGTTCATTGTTGTTTTATTCATCATTTTTAATTAATATTTGTTGTTGTTGTTGTTATTTGTTGCAAATACATTTTTATAAAAAAGCATTTCAATTTTATACATTTATTTGAAAAGGTCCTTTCCATGCCAACTCGTCTAAAGTTGGAATTTGAGGACACTCTGGAATAGTGTTCATTTGTATATATATAAATAATTATTTGAAAATCATGCTGTTAGAATAAGCATTTTGGATATTTTTAGTTTATAGAAAATTGAAGAAATGTATATCATTTATTAATATGTAAATCATTGCATACAATAAATATGAATCCAATTATTAACGGTTATATTCAATTTCACGAAAAAGACATCGAAGATTTTCCTCTGGAAATATTTGAAGATATTGGAGATGAATCCAGTGAATCAGACAATACAAATGGGGCTACCATATTTGGTATATTATCATTAGAAACAGAAAAAACAAATATTATAAATAAAAAAATGGCTATATTGTTTTCGCTTGACAATTCCGCATCAATGTCGGATGATTGTCTGGACGGACGCACTAAAATAAAACACGCTACTCATACCATCGTAAACATATTACGACTATTCGCTGAAACCAAAAATATCGAATGTAGTGTAAGTATGAATGTATTTAATCATGACGTGACACAATTATTTGATTTTATTGAAATAAAAACAGGAAAACTACTGGACGAAACAATACAAAAAATAGAAAATGTATACCCCGTATCATGCACAAATATTGAAGAATCTTTAGTAAATGCAAAAAATGTATTGGATGAATATAAAAAGAATAACCCGTCACATAAAATTGTTCATATACAATTAACCGACGGTGATGCAACGGAAGGCGAATCAATACCAGATATATTGAAGGAAAAAATATCAGATGAATACATTAATATATTTGTTGGATTCGGTTCTGAACATAACAGTATTTTATTACAACGACTCGCTTCAAATAAAAGAGGCGAATATGTATTTGTAGATAAAATCGAAAATGCTGGATTGGTTTATGGTGAAATTATACATAATTTATTATATCCAGCGTTTGAAGAAGGATATATTGAAATAAATAATGGCGAGATATACGATTGGATAAACAATATATGGGTAAATCGTTTAGAAATACCAGCCATATCAAGCGATAATCATAAAACGTATCATATACGTTCAACTACACCGGATGAAACGAGTTGTAAGTTATATGGAATTACGACATTATCCGTAGATAATTCAGTAGAATTATTAAACGATATTACTATATTACCCTCATTAATTTCAACTGAAAACGGAGAAGATGAATATATATTGAATGATTTTACTGAATACATGTATCGTCAAAAAGTGCAAGAAATATTATATAAAATAAATCAAATGAATTCGGGATCAGTAGAGGAATCTATTATCTCGACACAACCGTTTGCATTTAATACACCGCCTCGAAATAAACAACGTAAAACGAATCATAGCAACGAAGATATAAAAATAAATATCAGAAATATTGTAAAAACTCTCTTTCATAGTATGAAAGAATACAAAAAAAATTTAGAAAATATGATATTTCCAGATGAAAAAAAAATAAAATTTGTAAAGGTATTGATGGATGATATTTATATCGCATATAAAACAATTGGACACCAAAAATCGCACATGTATTCTTGTGCTCGTCAACGGTCACAAGGAAGACAATGCACCTACAATGTTACGAATATTGAAGATGAAATTGCTGATCACGGAGAATTTACATTATCTACACCATCAAGAATAAAGCGAACAAATACACTATTTGATCGCTCGTTATCGAATAGTCCATATGACCATGAACTCGTATTTAATGGTCATGATAATGGATTGAACACAATAATAGATCCATTGGATATAAATATTGATGAAGATGATTTTGAATTATCGCCAAATACAGAAACCAGTTATGCTACTCCAAAAATATTAAAATTAATGAGAAGTGTAAGTGGAAAATAAGAAAAATAATAAATAAACCGTTCTATGAATAAATAATATATCTATAGAACGGTATAAAAATAAGAGAAATAATATTCTATATTTTTATAGAATGCCTAAAAATAAAAAGTCTCAAAAAAAGGCGAAGGAACAAAATGATTCGAACTCGGATGTTCCAAATCAGCCTCCATCAAATTTCATAACAATTGTCCGCGATTTTCTTAAAGATTTGTCAGTTACGTTTCCAGAATATATTTATCTCTGGGCAGCATGGAGTGATCCAAAATTACCAGATTCAGAAATACAAAGGTTATACGATTATTGTATAACTGTATTCCCTGAACGTTTTTTTGATATTTTGTATCAAAGTGAAGATATGTTTAAACCAGATAGTGCCGCGAACACCTTTTTTTTACCAAATGTTGATTTCAAAGTATTATACAATACTGAAAATGTTTCTGAAAATACTAAAAAAGCCCTTTGGAAATATTTACAATTATTATTATTTACTATCGTGAATTCAGTAAAGGATAAAACCAATTTCGGAGATACCATGAATTTATTTGATGGGGTAGATGAGAATGAATTGCAAAATAAACTGAATGAAACTTTAAGTAGTATTGGTGATTTTTTCAAAAACATGGGCGAAAACATAGAAAAAACTGACGATGGTAATTCGACCGAAGAACAGGGTGAAAGCGACGAACAAGAAATGCCCAGATTTGAAGGGTTTAAGTTTGATCAGAGTAGTATGCCCAATGCGGAAGATCTACATGGACATCTAAAGGGACTTTTCGAAGGAAAGATTGGAACTTTAGCAAAAGAATTAGCCGAAGAAATATCACACGATTTCAAAGATATATTGGATGATGGCGAGGGAGATCCGACTTCTACACAAGAAGTCTTGCAGAAAATGTTGAAAAATCCAAAGAAAATAATGGATTTGATGAAGACTGTAAGTGGAAAATTAGACGCTAAAATGAAAAGCGGAGATATCTCAAAAGATGAGATTATGAAAGAGGCAAGTGAATGGATGAGTAAAATGAAGGATATGGGCGGAACCGACCAATTTAATGAAATATTTAAAAATATAACAAAAAACATGGGAGGTTTAGGTAAAAATATGCGTTTTGATACAAATGCTTTAGATCGTATGACAAAACACCAATCAATGAAAGAACGAATGCTTAAAAAATTAGAAAAACGCAGAGAACAAGCAATGGCACAAGCGCAAATAAACCAATTGAAAAATAATGTAGTATCTTCGAATTCCAATATTTTACCTTCCGAAGATCCCAATCGTTTTGTATTTAAAATGGAGAATGAAGGAGTTCAGGAAAAATCATATAGCAAAAAAGATGTTGAAAAATCGATAGATGAACTTGTTGCAGAAATTGGTGAACAAAGCGATGCGGTAGTTCAAAAACCAAAAACAAATAAAAAAAAGAAGGGAAAGAAATAATATGATGGTATTCTATAGATGTTTTCACTTTCGAAATATATTGATATTCCTGTATTTATTATTAGTTTAGTCGTTGGTATAGCGATTGTATATTTTACTATGCCCGATCAACGAAAAATATTTGTTTATCCGTCTCCTGAAAATATAGATATATTACAATATCGCGATAAAACAGATAGTTGCTTTAGCATGAAACAAAAAGAAGTTATTTGTCCAAAAAATGAAAGTGAAATTATGAAAATACCGGTTCAATCATAGATTTACTCAATGCAAAAATATTATAATTTTATAGTAAAATATTATTATAATATATACAATAAATGCCGAAATGTTACTCCAAATGCAGAAAGGTTCCCGAATCTTTGTGCACACATGAAGAATGTAGATACATAAATGGTGCGATATACAAATATTGTCGCTTGTCTCATAAATACAAAATGGATGAAAATTGTATCGCTCAACCAAAACCAGAACCAGTGAAGGAACGGACTCGTAAGAAAAAGAATAAGGTCGATACATCCAATACACGAAAACAACGAATCAGAGAAGATGCTGCCGCAAAGATTGGTAAATTTATGCGAAACGTTGATCCGAATAAACGCCGTGCATTATTTCTCAAAAGCATATGCTCTGACGCTGGTGTTTGTATTGCATTTGGAAAAGAAAATAACAAAATTAAGGAGCATTTTGCTGGATTTGTCGATGTCAAATATATAAAATCGCCAATCAAACGTATTGGACACCCCTCCCAAAATGGTTTTGTCAATGAAATTACATATGAACGAAATGGATATGTTGCAAATTCTATTCTCAAATCATCTGCCAATAAATCCGCTGACAATTTGATGTTTGAATATTTAGTTGGACAATACATAAATAAAAAAAGCCGCGCGTTTCCATGTTTTATAGAGACATATGGTTGGTTTTTATATGAGAATCCAGATATATGGACAACTATGAAAACAAACAAAACAATTTCAGATACATCTATTCTTAAAACTTTACAAATACAACCCGCACAAATCCGCTCTCCATCTTCAATGGAAATTGCTTGCACGAATTCAAAATATATATCTATATTGATACAACATATCAAAGAGGCCATGTCTCTCAAAAGTATGTTAGATAATCGGGATTTTGTAAACAATGATTTGTTATATGTTTTATATCAGATATATATGCCTCTCTCCACATTAGCAAATCAGTTTAATCATTATGATTTACATCGCGAAAATGTTCTCATTTATGAACCAATCAAAGGTAAATATATTGATTATAGGTATGTATTAGATGACTCTACTGAAATTAAATTCAAATCTCCCTACATTGCTAAAATGATTGATTATGGGCGTTCCTTTTTCAAAGATGACGACTCGACCAATCAACTTACCAATTCGTCAATATCAATCTATGAAACCATTTGCAAAATAAAAAAATGTGGAAAAAATTGCGGCGCGGATGTCGGTTTCGCAAATGTTGTTCCAGAAGATTTTCCGGGTAGTTTCTATTATATCAGTTCATCTAAACGCAATATGAGTCATGATTTGCGATTGTTATACGAATTGAACAAATTTAATAATATAAAAAATGCGGTAACTAATAAAGTCGCTTACGGAGTAGGCATCAAATCCAAAGAAGAAAAACATTTCGGCACCATAGAAAATGTCGATTCAGGATTACCTAAAAAAATAGCGAATGTAATTGACGCGCACGATGCCATTAAAAAGGAGATATTATCGAAGAAAAACATTGACCACAATGAAGAAGTTTATGTGAGTATGGAATCGATAGGCTCCCTAACCATTTATCAAGATGGGAGAGACATGGTTTTTTCACCAAAACAATAAATAATGGAAAAATAATAAATAAAAAATATATAAACCCATTTGACCATACAAATATAGCAATGTTGCAAGATATTTACTATAAAAACAGTAAAGATATACAAAAATACATAAAAAATGGACTCTATTTTCCATTTATAAAATTATTATTGTTCTTGGCTACCGGTGACATTTTTTTGTCCACGATTATTATTCAAAAGGCATATGTCGCTAATTATTATTATCATTTCGAACATCTATATCATTATGTTCCACATCCATATAATTGGGTCAAACAATTTATTCGTTATACCGATACAGGCCATATAGCATCCTTCCTCTATTATTTTTATCCTCAATATATTGGAATTGCACATAATGTGCATTTTACCATATCTTTTGCGTATTGGTTTGCTCGTATTGCTTTTAATATGGAAGATCGGGATACCAAAATAGACGACGAGGTGATTGGTTGGTTTGCGAATATGTGGACAGTATCGAATCATGGATTGGTATACCTATTGATATTATACCGTATCACATGTTTACCGGTTGATACATCTATTTATGATCCATTTTCAAAGAACGACCTTATGTATTCCTATATGTGGTTTTATGCATGGGCAATATTCATCTATGTTCCATGGCGTTTTTTCACCGGAGACCCAGTATACTCGGTAATTGCCTATAATTCACCGTATTCACATCAAATCATCTCATTTTTAGCAATGAATATACTTATGTATTTAGGAAATAGTCTTGGATATTTAGTTACGCATTCATAAAAATACAAATATTCGATATAATATATATTATTGAAAAATGTATATTATATTTTTTTTATTATTCATTGCGCAAGTTACTGCATTCACATTGGATCAGGCCAATATAACCGTATGGTTAAGTGCTGCCGCGTATTGTGATAAAGATATTTATAATACCATGAAATTGACCGGGCCGGCTTCCGGATTTATAGTGAAAGATGTGATATATGATTATAAAAGCGATTTACAAGGATATGTCGGTATTTTACCGGCCCAACACAAAATATATGTTGTATTTCGCGGTTCATCCTCCGTCCGTAATTGGATAGAAGATTTAGAAATAAAAAAGGTTGATTATACGACTTTTAGTGAATGTAATTGTAAAGTGCATGATGGGTTCTATAAATCCACGTTAAATGTGATTGACCAAGTGACTAACTCGGTCAAATTATTACAAAAACAATATGGATATGATATCATTGTGACCGGTCATTCATATGGCGCTGCGACTTGCCAACTGACGGCAATGGAATTGTATGCCAAAGGTATCGATAGTTCAGTATATAACTTTGGACAACCTCTCATCGGGGACAGTGCGTATGGAAGATTTGTCAATACAAAAATCGCCAATTTGTGGAGAATAGTGCATAACAAAGATATGGTTCCACATGTTCCACCGGAAGAATTTGGTTATCAGCATTCATGCCAAGAAGTATTTGAAAACGAAAAAGGAAATATAAAATTGTGTAGTGAAAACGATTGCACCGATCCTACTTGCTCTCAACAATATGATTTGAAAGAGACAAATGTAAATGATCATGAAATATATTTAGGACACAATATGAGTTGTGAAAGTAGTATTATGTAATAAACAAAAGCATTTGAAATTTTGTAATAAATCGTATATACATATATTATATAATGAATATTAAGAGATTGTTGAATACCCCGTTCGGAAAAATAATTATTTCCATTTTGTTGGGATTTGGTTTAGCAACAATGTTTAGAAAGGCATGCAATGATAAAAATTGTATAATATTTAATGGACCCGTTATTACTGATATTAATGACAAAATATATAAATACGGTGAAAAATGTTATACATATGAGTCTGCTCCTGTCGCATGCGATAAAAATAAAAAAATAATTGATGTGTCTTCACCAATTCCATTGGAAAACAAATAAATAGTCTTTTAGCAAAAATAATGCGTAAACTATACTATTTTTAGAAGTTAGAATATAGTATAGTTTTTATAATGGCAGACAAGATATCTACTACTCGGATAGTGGATTTACCGGAAAATATAACTGTTCAAATGCCAGCTGGTAGTCGAATGGAATTCAATCAAACAATGAATAGTGGTATGGGCGGAGGCGGTTACGACCCGCAAAATCCTACCTATACTCAAATGAATGTTCACCCAAATCCATATGGAAATTCTCAACAAAATCAAATCATGCCGCTACCACAAGCAACACAACAGCAAACCCAAAATCAGTTTTTACCACAACAAATGCAAATGGAGAATACGCCCCAATATAGACTACCTTCGAGAGATATACCCGTAGATACCGCACAATATTCGAATGATGAACAAGTGCAACCGAATTATATTCCTCCTGTAAAATTAACATCCGATTATATTAAAGAATATGACGATCTCAATGAAATACCTTTACGTGAATATAAACAAAAAAAACATCGCGAATCGTTAGTTGACCGTATTTTAACCGAAATACAAACTCCTATACTTATTGCATTGTTATTTTTCATGTTTCAAATGCCCATTGTAAACAAACTTATATATAAATATTTATCTTTTTTATCAATTTATAATAGTGATGGAAATATGAATTTTTATGGCCTTTTATTGAAGAGTCTCATGTTCGGTTCGATTTATTTTTGGTTATCTAAATTTACAAATTATGTCAGTGAATTATAATGCATATTTGAGAATAATGTATATCACGATACAAAGCACTCCAACGGATAGAATGGAAATAATAGCGCACATCATTTTTTCTATATTTTTTTGATGTTTTTCCACCACATTGTCTTCTTTCTCGTTTTGTAAAAGCGGTTTTGATATTTGATTTTTTTGCAACATCGTTCCGTAATTTAGACCGTAATATGGGGTTGGTTGCATTTTTATTTGTTTTATTTTATTATGATATTTCTAAATCATTTCAATTTTATAATTGATATAATTTTACCCAAATATTTATTTCACAAATCGATTCAATAGATTCATTATTTTTGGTTTTCTGGTTTTACGTGTTTTGTTTTTTCTAGTCTTTTTGGAAGCTTCGGTAGACGTATCGTTAACACTTTTACCCATATTTGCGGGAACATATTTTAGAAACCACATTTCATACTCGCGCGTTCCTCGTTTACTGGCAAGTTCTTTGAATTTTTCGGCCTTTTCGGCGCGAATGGTTTCTAAAGTTGTTTGATTTCCGTAACATGACGTAGTAAACCTCTTCAATAGTCCTTTTTGCTCTAACCGATTTTCCTCTTCAACGTCAAATAAAAATTTTGCCATACATAAAATACGGTCCTTATTAAAATATGGAAAAGGCTTATCCGCATAAATAAATGCTAAATAAAAACTCAACATGGTATCGATCGTGGCAACGTTGATATCTTTTTCGGCAATAGTAATCGTATTGTAACTATGGCATGCAATTGGTTTATAAATAAATGCTAACGTATCTCTACCTACTCGTATTTCAGTTCTTTCCGGTATCACTTCTCCAATCGGATCGTGATTGATTATTTTCACATTTTTGAAACCACTTTCTTGCAATCTCTCCATAACAATCATGGCCGTCTTTTCATTATCTTCACTTAATACATCAAAATCCGGTATTTTTTTTAATAAATTACTTTGACTTTTTGTCATATATCTTGAATACAATGAACTTGCATATCCTCCGAAGAAAATAACACCTTGATCGATGAGAGCATCTCTCACTAAAAAATACAATCTGGTAGCATCCTCTTCATTTGAATCCATTTCACGTTGAAAATCAACAGTATTACAATCCACTGCAGTTGTCAAAGGATAGTGTTTATTCAATAGGTTTAACCGTTTTAATACTTTCTCCCATCGAGAGGTATCGCCATGTGGTCTAGATAACTCTAAATACATACTCATTCGTAGATAATTTGGTGGAGCATATAAAATACCCATGCGCACAATCGCCTCTTTTTTTATGGCATTGTAAATTTCATCGGCCAAATACGTAATATCTGCCACTGGTATGAAATTTACAAACACCTTGTATGTACCGGCATGAACTCCAGATTTTGCCTCGACGTCTGTATAACCTTGTTTAAAATATATATCGGCCAGTTCTTTCGCATCGTCTAATGCATTGTTGGAAAAGAAATCATAATCTGGAACTTCTACATCTCGGTTATAAAATTGTGCATATTTTGGTAAGATTGCATTTATCGCGGTTCCTCCGTAACAAACTAATTTTTTTCTCATTAAAAATTCTTCCACAATTTTAATAATATCCTTTACATCATCACTATTTGCTATTTTCTGACCCTGTAACATTTCATTTTCATCAACTGCGTGACGTAATACTGCCAACTCGCAATCTTGAAATGTCATGTCATCATTGCATAGTTCAGTTCTATATTTATTCGTATTTCTATATTTTTTACTCATTTATATAATATAGATATTTTTCTAAATTATATAATTTGAATTATTCATGAATAATATCTGGCCCATATTTTATTTTCCTACGAGTTGCATTTTCTTTTTGGTTTTTAATAAAAGTTAATAAATAACCCAATGGGACAAAGGCCGATTGATATTCGGCGAAGATATCCTCATACAAATCATTAAATATGTCATTTTTATAAAAACGACAAGCGATCGTTTGAATACCATAATTTTTTATAAAATCGTATGGTGTATCCGGATTAGAACTGTTTTTATCTACATCGGGTAAAGCCAATTTCAATTGTGTAACATTTGTCGTTTTAAAATCATCATTTGGTTTTGGTGGAGATGTTTTTTGATTTTTAATTTCACTATATCTATCAATTGACCATGTAGAACCTCCCGTAAATACACTTATATAGTCGGCTAAACCGCCTATATTGTCATTGGGTCTGATGGACCGATCCATTGCAATAATTATTTGTCCATTTAATTTTGACAAAATCGTATTGCCATTGATTTGTTTTTTGTAAACATTAAATCTGTTGTTTCCCGATGGGTTATCCAAAACCTTTACTATTTGTCCGTATATATTTGGATTATCCGATTTTATTCGTAAATGTATAAAGAGTGGGTCGTCTGGATTGGGTGCCATTCCTTTTCCGGTGCCAGTAATATGTTCCATTATTGTATTAAACGAAACTTTATTGCTATTTGTATTTTCAAAGGTAGAAAATGTAGGATCGGTTGAATAGTTTACGTAAACCTCTTCTTTATCATTCAAATATAATTCAAAATCCAGAAAACGACATCCCCGACTCATGACATAATCCAACATATCGGTTGATATTTCTTTACCGTCAAATGCCGAATTATAAGATGCTTTTATACATACCTGATTCAATGGAATATTAAACATCTTCTCCGTAATGTTTGTAATCGCAGGTGAAGTCTGGTTTTGTTTAGCTACAACATCTGTTTGACCAGCAAATCCTTCATATAAAGAATATTTTGCCACGTGCTTTTGAATCATTCGATAAACAATATATAAAAAAATTATTATAATCAGTAGAATAATTAATAATTGAAATTTGACCATTATATATATTACCTATAAACAAAAATAATATAATAAAAACAATATAATATATTATATTATAACTATGGCGGGAGGATTACTAAATCTTATATCTATTGGCAATAATAATTTGATATTAACTGGAAATCCGACTAAAACCTTTTTCAAAGTAACTTATTCTAAATATACAAATTTTGGACTACAAAAATTCCGTATAGATTATGATGGATTGAGAGAATTAAGAACGACCGAAGCATCTACGTTTACCTTTAAAATACCTAGATATGCAGAATTATTAATGGATACATATTTAGTAGTTACATTACCCGATATATGGAGTCCTATATTCCATCCAGTTGATGATAATAACAATCAATGGACCCCTTATGATTTTCGCTGGATAAAAGATTTAGGAACTCATATGATCAAAGAAATTTTGATTACATGTGGGTCATTAACTATACAACGATATACTGGTGAGTATTTAGCGGCAATGGTTGAAAGAGATTTTAGCGCAGAGAAAAAAGAATTATTTAACAGAATGACCGGTAATGTTCCAGAATTAAACGATCCTGCAAATGCATATGGTCGTGTAAATACATATCCATCTGCTTATTATACAGGTAGCAATACTGGTGCCGAACCATCGATTCGTGGAAGAAATTTATATATACCTATAAACACCTGGTTTACATTGGATAGTCGGTGTGCATTTCCTCTTATTTCATTGCAATATAATGAATTATCAATAAGTGTTACCTTTCGACCTATTCAAGAATTATTCCAAGTCCGTGATGTATATGATCTTGAAAATTTATTTCCATATATGCAACCTGATTTTAATAAATCGCAATTTCAGATGTATCGATATTTACAAAGTCCACCTGCTGTAAATATTTCTACAACGAATTATGACAATAAAATAAACACATGGAATGCGGACATACATTTAATGTGCACCTATTGTTTTTTATCAAAAGAAGAGAGAAACAAATTTGCAGCAGAGGATCAAGTATATTTAGTGAAAGATGTATTTGAATATAAATTTGAAAATATAACTGGGAGTAAAAAGTTGAAACTAACATCAAATGGTATGGTTGCCAATTGGATGTGGTTTTTACAAAGGAATGATGTGAATATGAGAAATGAATGGAGTAATTATACAAATTGGCCATATTCGTCTATTCCTTCTGATATTGTGGAGGCGCCGGATACATCATTAGATAACGATTTTACATATGGACCATTGTATAATCCAGACGGAACGAATACTGGTTATTTCTATACAGGCGATTTTTATTCAGGAAATCGAAAAGAAATATTGGAGACAATGGGTATACTTTTAAATGGCGATTATAGAGAGAATATATTGACTCGTGGTGTATATGATTATATTGAAAAGTATACGCGAACACAGGGATCGGCAAAAGATGGAATATATTGCTATAATTTTTGTCTGAATACGAGCCCTTTTGAATATCAGCCATCGGGGGCAATCAATTTAAGTAAATTCAAAACAGTGGAATTAGAATTAACCACTTATATTCCAGACGTGGATTTGGTGAATTCTACATTTGGTGTAATTTGTGATCAAACGGGTCAAGCAATCGGAATATCTAAACAAAATTGGCGATTATATGAATACAATTACAATATGACATTGTATGAAGAAAGATATAATGTTTTATCTTTTGTAAGTGGTAATTGTGGTATGCTATATGCCAGATAATACTGTTATTTTCAAATACTATTTTATAAGTAATTATATAATAGTATATATTAGAAATGAGTATCACAACATGGAAAACAAAAACATTTAGTCAAGATAAAAAAGAGTCTAATTTGTTGGAAGGAATGAGATCGAGACGAAGAGAACTAACCACAAATATAGAAGAAAATTACGAAACTAAAAAGGTGATTGAGAGAATGCAAGAAATTTCCCAAAAAAAGGACCCAAATTATAAAAATATAGAAAAAATTAATAATATATATGATAAAAATGAAACATCAAACGGTATGGAAGATTTTAATAATGGAATTGATGAAATGAATACGGCCATTGATGAAATTACTAATATATTTAAAAACCCGGACGAAGATGAAAATATGAAAAAAAATGGAAATACTGCGGATGCAGTTAAAACCGAAAATTTTAAAGAGGGTATTAAATGCAAACGGAATACTACCGTTGAAAAATATTTTAAAAAGATAAAAGAAAGTATAGATTATGTGAATAATGTCATGTTTGTAAAGTTTGATTATTATTTGACACGAGGGATTACTAGGGTATATGATCAAATTGAAGGTATTGATAAAAAAAATGGTGAAAATATGGAAAACATAGAGGATGATCAAGAAGATAATCAGGAGAATATGGATGATGATAATGAGGAAAACATGGAGAATATGGATGATGATGATAATGAGGAAAACATGGAGAATATGGATGATGATGATAATGAGGAAAACATGGAGAATATGGATGATGATGATAATGAGGAAAACATGGAGAATATGGAGGAGGATGATGATAATGAGGAAAACCTGGAGAATATGGAGGAGGAAGAAGGTGGAACAATGGTAGAAGGACTCAAAAAAAAGAAAAAAATAAAAATGAAAAAAATAAAAAGTAAAAAAAACAAATCAAATAAAAAAAACAAAAAAAACAAAAAAAGCGAAAAAAACAAATCAAATAAAAAAAACAAATCAAATAAAAAAACAAAAACAAGTAAAAGATCAAATGACATTAATCTTATCAAAGACCAAGTGTATTATATTTTAGCTATACCAATTGCATTATATATAACATATAATTGGTTTTTTTTAATGTTTTTCAAAGAAAGTGATGTGAACCGCGTCGACAGAACTATTAATTTAGATATATTTAAACCAATCATGCCAATATTAAATTTCTTTTTCAAGTATTCTGTAAAGGTAGCGGTAATGTTAGATTCTGTCATGATGGATAAAATTCCAAATTTATTAGATACACTTAAAAAGAATAAATTACTAGAAATTTTATTGAACACAATGTCATTATTTATAATATTGGTAAGTGTAATCGCATATATTCTATGTAATTATTCGTCTAAAATAAAAAATGCAGGTATGGAATATTTGAAAGGTTCTAAAAATCCGCCTTATGTAAATCAATTATATGGAATTGTAGTCGCCTTTATTATTTTATCATTTTTTCCTACAAATATTATTGAATATGTATCAAACAAAGCATCTTTTATGGCAAGTCCTTTAACCACAATCTTAAGTTTTTTAATACAGTTAGTATTTACATTAGTCAATATAAATGTAACTGGATTGTTACCTATATTATATATTGTGATTTACTCATTTTCAGCCATGTCTATATATTCAGATAATAGTAATGGAAATACAATAAAAAAAATAAATGAATACTTGTATAATTCTATCAAAATCATTGGAGTAAACGAATGTCCTCCTGGATCATTAAATTGGTGGCAACGAGTTTTCAAAATTATAATAGAAATTATATATCATTGTTTATACGAATCAGTGTATATATTCTTCTTTTTCATTGGGTTTATAATGTATTTAATATACATGAATTCATTAAGTTGTAAACTAGCGTTTGCCGGAATAAATTTATTTATAATTTTTTGTATTGGAATGATAACTTATTATACAAAGATAAAGAGTTTGATAAAACAAATAATCAAAACAAAAAATTCATAATTTACAAGATAGATAATTATTGTGAAAATAAATATATAAACAGAAGACACATATATATTTATTAGTATTATGACAAAAACAAAAACAAAAAAGTATTATCCTCTGGTCAGTGTATGCACCCCAACTTTTAATCGTCGTCCATTTATTCCTATTATGTTATCATGTTTTCGAAATCAAGATTATCCAAAAGACCGCATGGAATGGATCATTGTGGATGATGGCACGGATAATATTGGTGATTTAATTAGAGAAGCAAAAATTCCACAAATCAAATATTTCAGATTAGAGAAAAAAATGTCATTGGGTGAAAAGCGAAATTATATGCATCAACAATCAAAGGGCTCAATTATCGTTTATATGGATGATGATGATTATTATCCACCAGAGAGAGTTTCTCATGCAGTTGAACGATTATTGGGAAGTCCAGATGCATTATGTGCCGGTTCGAGTGAGATGTATATTTATTTCAAACATATCAAACAAATGTATCAAACGGGTCCATATGGGCCAAATCATGCTACTGCTGGAACATTTGCATTCAAAGTTGAATTATTAAAACAAACACAATATGAAAATCATGCGGCATTGGCAGAAGAAAAAGCTTTTTTGAAAAATTATACGATACCATTTGTTCAGTTAGATCCTATGAAAAGTATTTTAGTATTTTCACATGAACATAATACATTTGATAAACGTAAAATGTTGGAAAATCCACATCCGGATGTGTTTAAACCTTCCCCTAAAACAGTAGATATGTTTATTAGAACAAAAAAAGAGGAGCATATAAAGAATTTTTTCCTAAAAGATATTGATGCATTATTAGCAAAATATGATCCAGGATTACCAATTATGAAACCGGATGTATTAAAACAGATAAAAGAAATTGATGAACAACGAGCAAAAATGATGGAAGAGCAGAGTAAACACGGACCTATTATGTTACAACGAGAAGGTCAGCAACCAGTTGTATTATCATCTCAAGAAGTAATTGGTATCATAGAACAACAACAACGCCAAATACAAGAAATGGGCGAACATATACAACGATTAGAAATGAATAAACCATCTACATGGCCACCTCAAAGTCCATTTGCACAAACCCAAAATCAAAATCAAAGTCCATTTACACAGCCTCCACAAAGTCCATTTGCACAGCCTCCACAAAGTCCATTTGCACAACCTCCACAAAGTCCATTTGCACAACCTCCACAAAGTCCATTTACACAGCCTCCACAAAGTCCATTTACACAGCCTCCACAAAGTCCATTTGCACAACCTCCACAAAGTCCATTTGCACAGCCTCCACAAAGTCCATTTGCACAACCTCCGCAATCACAATTAACGGATATCGCAATGGCTGAACAACGTATTTCAGAATTGGAAAAACAGAATATTGAATTAAATATTAAATTCAGTCAAAATTTCAACGAATTACAGAGATATAAACGTATGACAGAAACACAAAAAATTACTATAAATAATTTGCAAACCGAAAAAGCCGAATTATTGCTAACACAGAAAAAACACGTAACATTTGCTTAAAAATAACTGCTCACATATGAGAACATTTATTTTTACCACCATAAAATAACAACACCCGTTCCACCAGCCGCGCCCTCTGTGTTTGAATATTGTGTCGCACCATTACCACAACCACCACCACCACCGCCACCAGTATTGGCAGTTCCAGCTTGTGCAGCAGCGTAAGCAGCACCAGTGTTTGGGTCTGTTTGATTTGCTGGACCACTGCACCCATTACCACCACCACCATTACCACCAGAATAATTTGAAATATCCGAATCTGTTAAGTAATAAGTGGTATAATAACCGGCATATGTTCCTCCGCCGCCACCACCACCTAATGAGATTGACAATGAAGTAGCATAAGAAATTGTAATCCCAGCGCCTCCTGCACGAGGATAAATGGGAACATTATTAGTGCCTACTCCATAACCACCTCTTCCATAAGATGTAGACATATAAGTTTTTGCTGCTCCACCTGTAACGCCAGCAGACCCAGCACTACCACCAGACCCACCATTACCACCACTTGCAGTTATACTGTTAAAACTTGTAGACGTTCCAGGTGACCCAACATTACCGGCAGTTCCAGTAGAGGTTTTTTTAGCTCCACCATTACCATAACTTCCTATCGTTACAGTGTAATTTGTATTTCTACTAATCGTAGTAGTTCCGGTTAAAATTTCACCACCGCCACCACCGCCACCACCACATGTGTTAGTGCTTCCATTTATATTACCACCACTTCCACCTCCACCTCCACCACCAATCATTATATAATTCAATGTAATTGTAGCGGATGTAGAGATAAAATTTATGGTTCCACTACTAGTCAATGTTAAAACCGTATAATATCCGTCAGTGACAGATGTATAACTACCGGTATAACTGGTTAATGATGTTACGGTAGTCGTTGGGACATTGCGTTTAGTCAAATGCATTCCAGAACCAATCGTATTAAACGATGACAACATTATTATTTTATAAAATATCAATCTATAAAGTAAAAAATATATTTTTTACAAATTTGAATCTAATTTATTCGATTTGATGTATGCTAAATTAGTGGAATAATATATTCTTTTATTTCGTCATTTTTATCATAAATTGGGCGAATATAATTTTTAAGTTTGTCATCGTCTTTTGCTAAATATGCCTGATACGGCGATATTCGTCTATACGTTTTTGCAGAAGATCTTTCTAATTTAGCGGGTTCAAGTGGCTGAATAATGGTAGAAATATTATTATCTGGATTTAATTCATCTTTTTCATAATAAATAACAACATCTTTTAACATATCGATATGGTAGCCATCGACGACTTTTTTTGATAATTCTACGGTATAATCAAATATTTTATTCAATAAAATACATCTACGATAGTTTAATTCATTTAATTCGGCATCTTCTTGCGAAGTCGTGTTATTTTTTTTTGTTAATGTAATGACTAGTGTCAATGCGTTAGCCATTTGAAATTTTCCAACACATTCTTTATGTTTGTTAATGTATAATGCAGCGAATATTAATATTTTTTTTAATATATCTTGGTATTTGATGTAATTATACACATTTTTTGAGTTGATTAAAATATTGCCTAAACATTCTTGCATGAACGAAATATCTTCATCTTCGCCATATAATTCTGGAATCGATTGCACAATATAATCATTCTCTGCCATACTTTTTGATTCGTCTAATGTGAATTGAAATACAGTTTGCATAAATTTTGCAAAAATTTTAGGAGTAAAATTCGTTGTCATATTTTAATAGTTTTATTTTTTTGGTGTGATTAATAATCCGGTATAAATAAATTTTTCAATTTTTTAGAAATCATCATCAAAATCTTCTAAATTTTCGTCCTCTAATACCGCATCTTTTTTAACGTTTTTGTCTAAATATCTATACATGCGTTTTATATCCAATTTATTAATACTATAATTCTCAAACAATTGTTCTACTTCTCCCATTTTTGATGCATCATCGTAAAAATCGTTTCCATAAAATAATCTCAATTCCTGAAAAAAAGCGACTATATCCTTCTTATCCATATCCAATGTTTGACATAGGTTATATATGAATAATTGATTATTATATTCAGTAGAATATTTTGTCAACACTTTCGTAAAACGTATGTCAGTTATTTTATTTTTGTTATTCGGAAACGTGTCATGATATATTTTATTGTTATGAAAGGTTTTGATGAGAGATGACATTTCATTAAACTGCCATATCTGATTTTGAAATGTAATACGGTCAGTGTAATCCGCAAAACACATATTGTCTAATATTTTTATGTAAAATGGTATGGAATCACGTTTTTCCATCTTTTCAATCGCATCTATAATATTCTCGTGCCATAAGAGCGCAACAATTGTTCGATCCGTTTCATTCATAAAGACATTATGTTGCTCTATAGGGATAGGTTTTGTTAACAATGTTTTGGTAATCGTTTTTGTATCTTCATTATATGATTTATTATGAAAAATATTGGATATTGTATCTATATTCATTAATTCGGGTTTCTTACGATGCATATCTCTAATAAATGTGAGTTTTCGCATATCTCCTTGTATATGATCAACTAATATTGGAAGTAGTTTTCTATTTATTGTTGGATTTTCAATAGATTCTAATAATTTGTGTATTTGTGAATCAGTCGGCCTTTTTAATTCAAATATATTACATACTTTCATTAGTTCCTTTATTTTTTTGTCTACATAATAATTTCCTATGCAAATAATGGGATTTAAGGTCATGCTCTCTAGTTTCTGTTTTTTTGTCTTCTTCTGACGTATTAATTTAATCAAAGATGTAATACCTCCTTTATCTCCATTGTTCATTCCATCGATTTCATCCATGACAATTGCGATTTTTTTCCGAGTCTTGCTCATCATCTGTAAAACATTTTGATTAGATATATTATTACTCGTAATCGTTTCTATAAGCGTTTTATTGCGCACATCTCCGGCATCGTATTTTATAATATCATAATTTAACTCTTTTAAAATATCCATAATAAAATGGGTTTTTCCTGAACCGGGCGAACCATACAAATAGATTCCTTTTTTAAAATTAATATTTTTACAATTTACATCAAAATCTTGTAATATTTTTTTAATTTCATTTACTGTATCCTGTCTATTCAATATTTGGTTCAAATTTTCCATAACTAGTTATTTACAAAATAACTATTTATTTTTAATCTATTTTTAAACGAATTATTTTATTTGGAAAATGCACTGAAATCGGCGGTAACTGGTATGAAATTATTACTTCCTTTCGACGATAATGCGCCATAATAAGAATAATTATCTACACCGGACACTCCGCCACTGGCCACCGAGCTTGATCCAACCGCTGAACCGGTTGAACCTGTAGTTCCTACTGTATTATATATAGGTCTTCCATTACTATCTCTTGCAATTTCTTTTAATCCCGATCCGGCAGATTTGAGTAGATCAACTGCACCTCCCGCACCGGATTTTACTAGATCAACTGTTCCACCTACACCGGATTTTACTAGATCCACCGCGCCACCCACTCCGGATTTTACTAGATCAACTGCACCTCCTGCACCAGATTTTACTAGATTGGTTGCACCACTTCCGGCGGATGTTAACAAATTGCCTGTAGTGTCTAATGTTTTATTTACTAGATTTCCTGCGGTATTGACGGTTCCACTTACAACTGTTCCAGTTTGATCAACTGTATTGTTTACCATATTTTTAGACCCAGTTGTTCCTACCGCACTTACACCGGCCGAATTTATATTCAGCGATCCACTTACATTATCTGGAACTACCGATGATCCACTGGTAGTTAATGTTCCAGAACCTCCCTTACCACCACAATTTGTGCATGTTCCACATGAACCGGAACATGATGGACATGAAGGACAAACGGGTGGCACTATCTGTGTTTTCAACATATAATCTTCTGAAAAATTATTATCGCCATTAAAATATCTGTAATAATCATACCAAAAACGATAATAATCATATATATTATCCGTTGATCCGGTATCAGCATTTCCACTAGAGCTATCCACACCATTACTATTAAAACGAACCACCTTTTCGATCTTATATCTGGTAGAATCAGTTGGATCTACTTTCAATAAAGCAATCACAGTTTTCGTTGAAACGGGCATGTATAAGACAATATATTTATAATTATCGGTGTATATGAATGAATTATATTCTACACTTGCAATTTGGTTTGATGTGCCACTAACTTGTCCAGTAGTAGTATATGTATTTGTAGTTCCATATCTATCATAAATAGTGATACCACTATTTGATCGGATAATCAGATGGCCATTCGTTTTATCAAATTTTACGTATTTACTTAATTGATAAACTGTTTTATTTGCATCGTAATAACTGTCATATACATATTTTCCATTGTTAGTATCGGTATCATCGTTTTGTGTAGACAACGAAATACTTGATCCACTGTGATATTTATTCGCCATAGAGTTGGATGGACCGAACAAATAAGACATTAAATGGGTTGGACTATTGCTACTACTTCCGTAATCTCTCAATTTTATTATATGAATATAGGTGCTATCTGCCCATGGCATATAGAATAACTGATATCTATCTGTATTTCCAGAAAGAGTTACGTATGACCAAGAAGTAGATGAGTTTGCCATAGTGGTTACTAAACTTTCAGTTGTATCTTTTGAAACAACCTCACCATCACTATATGTTGTAGTATACGAATGATTTGAATTACTTCTAGTATTTATGTAAATATTCGTAACACTAGCACCAGTTGAATCCAAATTAGAGTATATATTTCCATCAACATTTGAATAATATGACGAATTTACCTCAATCATATTTCCATTAATTTGATCGAAAAATAGACTGTCGTATAATTTGGTAACAGTTTTAGAGGTTGAATATTGAGGTAAACCAACCACTAATGTTCTATTTGTGCTAGCCGTTGGATCTTTGTCTAACTGGAAATTAACAAATCCTTCTGCGTTTTTATTGGTAATATTGGATAAACAATTTTTACAAATGATTGTTGAAAATACTAATACTACTAATAATATAATAAACAACAATAATGGACTAAATTTCAATGATAACATTTATACAATAATATATATTATATTTGCCGAAAAGAATTTTCATATTTCTTTTTTTTCATTCATAATTATGGATACGATTCAAAAAATTGAATATACTCATTCTATTAATAATGAATATATACTACCAAAATGTCTAAATCTACTGATACTGAACCAAAATTGAAAAAAACGAGAACGAAAAAAGAACACGTGCCACTACAAACCTATTTTGATATAGGAAACCAATACGAAATCGGTGTTGATGAAGCCGGTAGAGGACCCATGTTCGGTAGATTATATGTAGCAGCTGTAATTTTACCTAAAGACGGCGATTTTAAACATGGCGATATGAAAGATAGTAAAAAATTCACAAATAAGGATAAAATAAAAGAAACCGCTGAATATATCAAACAGAATGCAATTGCTTGGAATATTCAATACATTGAAAATACAGTCATTGATAATATAAATATATTACAGTCAGTAATGCAAGGTATGCATTCTGCGATTCGACAAGTAACTGACATTGCGGATAAAATAAACGGCGATATATCCGGTGAATATATGCGTAAATATATGTTGTTGATTGACGGTAATTATTTTACACCACATATGATATTTGATGAAACCAGTCAAAGTTTACGTGAAATACCATATGAGACAGTGGAGGGGGGTGATAATAAATATACATGTATTGCGGCGGCAAGTATTTTGGCTAAAGTTGCCCATGACGAATATATCCAAGAAATGTGTAGCAAATATCCGATTCTTATTGAAAGATATGGACTAAATAGTCATGTGGGATATGGAACAAAACGGCATTTAGACGGTATTCGTGAACACGGAATTACTCAATGGCATCGCCGCACATTTGGTTCATGTAAAACCGCTAAATATTCTCCAATTGATGAAGAATAATCGGTCGGTGCAAAATATCAAATAAGAATAACAATATAAATATAACTTTTTTTGTAAATATAATATGAATATTTCGGATAGCTTACGAAGAAAATGTATGTTCTTTTACGGTGGTTCATTGAGCATATTGGGTTATTATCGCGGCATTCAACATTACGAATATAATCATAAAATAGATATAAAAAAATATCATGAAAAAATGATTCGGTATAACAATGATATCAAAAGGTATAATAAGGATATAATATCCTATCCAAATATAGATTTTAGTAAACCCGAAGCTCCACCTAAACCAAACAAATTCTTTTTATCGAATATCGGATATGGTATTTCTGGTTCAATAATCTATTTGTGTCCGATTGTGAATATTGTATATATACCAAAAGAGTTTTACCAAGTGGAGATATATTTACGCAATCTAAAGGACGAAAAAACGAAAAGATATTATAACACATTAGATATGTTTCATTACTAAAACACTAATATGAACTTCGATTTTTATATAGTAAAAAATATATAAAAATTACCTATTTATTCGGGTCCATCGAACATGCATGTTTACCCCTTATACGGGTATCATCATGCCTTCAATCACTTTCTTCGATACTGTCATAAAATGACTTTCCCTATCCATAATACTGTATCCAATGAAGAATTGATTTGTTTCCTTCATGTGAATAAATCCTAATGAATATTCTACCTTTTGTTTATCAAATGTAAATAATTGTGTATATTTTTTTAATTGGTAGGTAGCTGCATCTAATACTACGAAAATATGATAATAATAACGACGATCTTCGTAACTTACCACATGACATAAAAACCATATTTCATTTCCAATATTTACGCCGTTAGTTGAACCACGTAAGAAACGGAATAATTTAGGTGTTTGAACAATATTACTTTGTTTAAATGTCATGTTTTCTTGGCCACCTTCAATGTCGCCAATGACAAGTGGATGCCATCCATAAATCGATTTCAATTTGTTTTGTGAATCGTTGAAAAGAACCCAATTTTTTTCGACTTCATGTTGGCCATCTTTACTAATAAATCCGGATTTTGTGCATCCTTCGACCAAATCAATACTACCATGTTCTACCACGATCTTATGTTGTCCCAGACCACGATTGGCATTATATAATGTCTTTGCACCATGTGTATGTAAACGCACATCCTCCAGACCAACGTATACATTATCCAATTCAGAATTATATTGCAATAAAAATTCATCTTTTTGTTTCCATTCGACTGGATTCGAAATGTCGAGAATAGCTACTACATTTTTTGTTTCAATATATTGTTGATTTACGTATCCACCATTGTCATCGATTTTGTAATTGACATATCGCATATTTACCACTAAATCACCAGATGAGTTAATACACATCGTTGGTGTGCTCGATACAAAAGTAGGTATAAAGGATTCTAACATTTTCTTACCTACATTTTCCAGCAAAACCACATTTGAATCATTTGGAACATCGAAATCCTTAAGTTTTGTCGTATAGAATTTATAATTACTTAATACATTTTTTGCAATACCTTCTTCACATGTAGGATGAGCTAATACTTTCATGCAATATTGAGGTAGATTTAATTTATCTTCATTACAATAATATCCAATAATACTAAATTCATAATCCAATTTATAATCATATACGTCTTTTTGCATAAATAAATAATCTCGCTCTGGATGTGCGGTTCTCATCTTATTGGCCAGAGTGAAATATAAATAAGCCAGTTTGTTTTTACCAGCATTACGATAATGTTGGACGATTTCGTATAAATTTTCGATACGATTGGGGAAAAAGTTATAGGCTTCCATCCAATAATAGACAGCATTTCCCATATCCCCCATATGTCTATAACATTTACCAATGCTGTAATAACTAAACCACACCTCTTCGTGCCAACCGCCTAAATCAATTCTCTTTTTGAAATATTCGATGGCTTTTTCATAATTTCCCGAATCACGATAACTATTCGCTAAATAAAAGGTATAACGATCATTATTCGGATTTTCTTCGAGTCCTTTTGACAATAACTTTATATCACGAACAAATTTATCTGCTTTACTTCCACCATCACCAATATCATTAATAAACATAACATCCTTTTCGATTTTCTCGGTTTTACACCAATCTGGGGTCTTCACGAATTCATGAGTAACACCCCAATAATACATACCACAGTTGTTTTTTACTATACGTGTATTTTTGTAATAGAAATCATCTGTTCCTTGAAAAACGTGATACACTTCTGTTTTTAGTCCACGCTTGAAGTCGATTGGATTTACTTTTGGGTTTAATAATAAAACCATATCTGCATCTAATAATAAAATATAATCCGCATTTTCCATATTTTCACATGCCTTTAGCGCAAAACTTCTATTGTAACCGAAATCTTTGAATGGTTCTTCTACAATTTTTCCCGGAATATTTTTTGATTTGAAAAAAGTTTCAATAATTTCTTTCGTATTATCTGTGCTACCAGTATCGCAGATACAATAGGAGTCAATAATATTTGATACCGATTCTAATAAACGCTGAATGATTTTACTTTCATTCTTTACAATCATGTTCAAACATAATTTAGGCGTTTTCTCGGAAAGGTCAATATGGATAGTTTCTGTCATTCGGTTTTCGAATATAAGTAGTATTGTTTTTATTATTTAAATCTTTTTGTCATTTTATTTTTTAAGTATAATATAACTAAATCCTATGGCATTTACACGATTTCACGACGATCCTAACCGAATTAAAAAACAATCAGAATTAAGCACATTTGCAGGAAGATATCAATTAAATACTCCTGGACCTGGAGCGGATTTACCATATTTCGAAGACCCGCAAATAAGATTAGAAAAATGGGGAGCAAACACGATGACCAATACAGTAAATTTAGAGAGTGACTTGTTTGGTCTATCCCGCCGCCTTAACCGCGATCTGGTCGATGTAAACAATTATAAAACTTTTTCACCTCATAGCACCTCTATAAATTTCGGAAATAAACCCGAATTTGTAGAAGACTCCAGAGCAAGTCATCCAGCATGGATGTATAAAGATTTAGAACATTCTCGATGGGAAAAACCATTCTTGAATCCTCTGGCTAATTTAGAGAAAAAATTCCCGAACAATATTCAAACTCGTATTTTAGAGAAAGACAATTTTGTCCCATCGATTCCACTTATAAATGGTTCAAATACAATGGAATATTATTTATCCGGTCGCTCCCATTGTTTAGGCGGAAAAGATATTAAGTGTGAAACTTTGTAAAAGATTTTGGATTTTTGGATTTTTTAGATTTTTGGATTTTTTAGATTTTTGCATTGTTGTCTCGACAAATATTATATAAGATATATATAATTATATAATATAAATGGAATTAGGAATACCTCTATTAGCTCTAGGATCTCTTTATGTTATTAATAATCAATCAAAAAAACCAGTAACAAATCGCAACGAATCATTTCAAAATAAAAATGAGTTACCAAATACAAATATTCCAAACAGAAATTATCCCGATGAATTTCCTATTATTTCGACTGAAACTGATCAAACCAGCAAACTCTCTCACGATAACAAATTCGATTCACCATATGTATATACCGATAAATATTTCAATCCACGCGTCAATCCAGATATCGTAAATACGCAAATTCCTATGAACGGGGAAGCTGCCAAAAGTAGTGATGCTGCTTCATCAAAATATTATTCATTAACCGGTCAACAGGTAGATAGTGGATATTTCCAACATAACAATATGGTCCCTTTTTTCGGCAGTAATTTACGCAGCCGACACGTTGATGCAAATTCAAACGAGAGTGTATTAGATAACATGAACGGGTCTGGATCGCAAATTTATAATAAAAAGGAACAATCTCCTCTATTTGCTCCTGCCGAAAATAATCAATGGGCACATGGCGCACCCATTAATACCGATTTTTATCAATCACGTGTTAACGTCGGTAACCGTATGGCCAATGTAAAACCATTCGCCGAAGAACGTGTGGGTCCTGGTCTAGGTTTAGGATATACGAGTCAAGGCGCCGGTGGATTTAATTCGGGAATGGCTATGCGTGAACAATGGTTAGATAAAGACGTTGATGGTTTACGTGTGGCAAATAAACCAAAAGCGAGTGGTTTTGGATTATATGGTCACGAAGGTCCAGCCATGAGTAAGGTCACCCAATTGGGTTCGATTGGTCAACAAGAGAAAAACCGCCCCGATACTGCATTTGAAATGTTTGAAGACCGTTGGTTTACTACTACCGGCGCCGAAAAAGCACCGATGCTTCACGCTATACCTATTGACCGCAATGTGACTCGTCCAGAAACAACGACTGATTATGTCGGCGGCGCTGGATTGGCCACTGCGACCACCTATGTTCCGGGTGAATATATGCCATCTACAAATATTGAATTGGGCGCGGTTCCGGTGGCCGGTGCAAATGCGGGTGGTCGCCAATACGCCAATGATGGTGATTATGGTATTAAGAGTAAACGCGCTTATCCAAACAATCGTTCGGCCAATCAACAAGACGATTATTTCGGCGCGGTTGGCGGAGCCTTTGGTGCGGCAGTCGCGCCTCTTCTAGATATATTGCGCCCATCGCGTAAAGAAAATACTATTGGAACATTGAGACCTTACCAAAACCCCAAATCAGAAGTTGCTCAATCCTATATTTTCAATCCAGCGGACCGTCCTAGCACCACTATTCGCGAAACTACTGAAAATTCGAAATTCCATTTGAATGTCAACGCGAACCAGTGTGGCGGTGCTTACAATGTGACTGATCACCAAGCAATTGAAAACAATCGCCAAAATACCAGTGATTTCTATTATGCCGGTAATGCGGCAGCAGGATCCGGCACTCGGGAGATGCGTGCTTACAATGCGGAATATAATCAACGAAATAACGATGTGAAATCATCGACCATTCAAGGACGTATGGTTAAAGGTAATATGTCGTTGATGAATGGAGATGTTAACATGCGCACGAATACGAATCGCGACGCATACATGAAGAACAATCGTTCAGTTGCTCCGATGATGCCTTACCAAGCCCCAGACGTTGCAGCAATGGGACGCGTAGCCGGTAACGGTGGTTCATCGTTGTATTCCAACATACAATTAGATCGCAGTAATCCAGAGATATTGAGTATGTTGAACAGTAATCCATATGCTATCAATACGGCAAAACGATTATAAGCGGTCGATAAAACAATATGATTATATTGACACCTTTTCTCATTTCAAACGCCGATAATATATATAAATCATTATTTATGTATATTTTCTTGATTTTAGTCCATCTATAGTTCGTTCATTACTTGTTTATTGAGTGGTATTTCCTTTGAAATGTTCTTGATAATCTTTTCTGTATTCTTCTCATCTCCGCTCCCGGCTACTTTACATAATTTTATGGACTGTGTAATATGGTCATCATGTTCTACATTAGGTGGTATATCATTCGACCATGCCATACATTGTTTCATATTTTCTTGGCTAATATGGAAAATTGCCTTTTTGATATCTTTTAGATTTTCGTCTTTGTTC
>Ga0214923_10001959_pt1 | contig 28314 bp, 22 predicted proteins | sample LL1510_MetaG_FD_177993 | JGI IMG/M metagenome (GOLD analysis project Ga0214923, IMG submission 177993) | Freshwater microbial communities from Lake Lanier, Atlanta, Georgia, United States - LL-1510 | ecosystem: Environmental > Aquatic > Freshwater > Lake | place: USA: Georgia | collected...
AGTCACGGATATCATCTAACTGAAAACTACTTACCTCTAACACATAATAATCGTATTGTTGTTCTGCAACCAACCAGGCAAAACTTTTCCCTATGTTGCCCCCTAACCCTGCGGAAACTCCGGCATCGGTGAGGATTTTATGTATAAGACTGGTGGTGGTAGTTTTTCCATTCGAACCGGTAATAGCAATCACTTTGGAATAGGTATGCCTGAAGCCAAATTCAATTTCGGAAACCACTTCAATCTTGTGAGATCTGATTTGTTGCATCACAGGCGTTTTTTCCGATATCCCCGGACTTTTAATCACCAGATCAGCTTGCAGGATCGTCAACATATCATGACTTCCTTCTTCAAATCTTATGTTGCGTTCTTTCAACACAGATTTATATAGGTCTTTGATTTTGCCCTGATCAGATACAAATACCTCATACCCCAGCTTAGTCGCTAACACCGCTGCACCTGTACCGCTTTCTCCGGCTCCTAATATGACAACTTTTAAAGCCAAGGGTTATCTGAGTTTTAAGGTTGCAAATGCCAATACCGCCAATAATACTGTGGTAATCCAAAACCGGGTTACAATTTTTGATTCATGTATTCCGGATAATTCATAATGATGATGGAGGGGAGCCATCTTAAAAATTCTTCTTCCTTCCCCATATTTACGCTTGGTATATTTGAAGTATCCTACTTGAATGATTACAGATAAAGATTCAATAAAATAAATACCGCAAAGGATGGGAAGTAACAATTCCTTTTTAACCATTAAGGCTAAAACTCCTACAGCTCCTCCTAATGCTAAACTTCCGGTATCGCCCATAAATACTTGGGCGGGATGGGTATTGTACCAAAGAAATCCTACACATGCGCCGATTAAGGCAGAGCAAAAAATCACCAACTCTGCACTCATGGGTATATAGGACACATCGAGATAATTGGCAAAAATGATGTTCCCAGATATATAACAAAATATGGCTAAAGTCACTCCGACAATTGCTGTCGTACCTGCCGCCAATCCATCTAATCCATCCGTAATATTTACGCCATTAGAAACTGCGGTTACAATAAATATTACGATTAATACATAAATAAATTGACCAAATAAACCATCGGATCCTTTTTCCCAAAAAGCAATATTGGCATAATTAACTACTTGGTTTTTCACAAATGGAATATTGGTTTTGGTAACGAAGGATTTATCTCTAACGCCAAACAATACATCCGCCACCTCTCTTCTGGAGGACTCAGAAATTGAAATTCTAACCTTTTTTATCGTTTCCTGATATTTACGTTCTACCGTGTAGGAGGCTATCGAAAGGGGTTCTTCTGAATTGGGTAATTCCAACATGGGTTTATCCTCAATCGCTACTAAACGATCTCCAGACTGAAAGCCTTGCATCTGCAGAGCATGGTTAACCCGTATATGACCGCTATTACTTATCAAACCTCTGCTTCCGCGAAAGTCAGGATGTAATAACATGGTTAAAGCAACGATTAACCCAAGGCCTACTTGACCAATAATTTTAAACTTACCTTTCAATCCTTGTTTATCTTTTCGGAATACTTTGATATAGTCGTCCAAAAACCCGATTCCACCCATCCATAAGGTTGACAATAAAATCAGCCATACATAAGCATTGGATAAATCTGCCCATAACAAGGTAGGGATAACAATGGCAGCAATGATGATTATTCCGCCCATGGTAGGTGTTCCTTTTTTCGACTTGTGCGATTCAGGCCCTACTTCTCGTATGCTTTCCCCAATTAATTTTTTCTTGAGTAATTGAATTACCGATTTTCCAATGAGTAAAGAAATAATTAAAGAAAAAACTACTGCCAATACAGCACGAAAGGTAATAAACTGAAACACCCCAAAGCCGGGTATATCATAAATTCGGTTAATATATTCAAGTATATAATATAACATAACTATCTTTCGTTGAAAATTTCAGTAAGAATTTGTCTGTCATCAAAAGGGTATTTAATCCCTGCTATTTCCTGATAGGTTTCATGTCCTTTTCCTGCCAAGAGTAATATATCCTGAGGTTGTGCCATATTACAGGCCGCACGAATGGCTTGCTTACGATCAGTAATTCGAATTACATTTCTGCGTTTATGAATAGGCACCCCAGTTTCCATTTGATCTAAAATCGTTTCTGGGTTTTCATCTCTAGGATTGTCAGAGGTAAGGATTAACTGATCTGAAAACTGTGCTGCAATGCGTGCCATTTCCGGGCGTTTGGTCTGGTCACGATTTCCGCCACACCCTACCACGGTAAGGATTCTTCCGTTTCTTTGATTCAGGAGTTTAATATTTTCCAAAATATTCTGAAGCGCATCAGGAGTATGGGCATAATCCACTACTGCAGTAATTTCACCCGGGAATTGGAAAGTTTGAAAGCGACCATTCACGCCTTCTAGTTGACTCATTTTAATTAGTACTTCCTCTTCAGGCCAGTCCAATAATTGAGCAGTTGCATACACCGCCAATAGATTGGCTGCATTAAAACTGCCTCTTAATCTACTCCATACTTCATGCGTACCGAGAAGTAGTTGCAGCCCATCCGGGGTGTTTTCTAAAATACGAGCTTGAAAATCTGCTGGCTTATGTAGGCTATAGGTAAACTTTCTGGCTACTGAATTTTGTAGCATGATGTTGCCATTTCGGTCGTCGGTATTGGTGATTGCAAAGGATTTGGTTGGTAGGCCTGAAAATAAAAGTTGTTTGGCTTTTATATAGGCTTCAAAAGTCCCATGGTAATCTAAATGATCATGCGTTAAGTTAGTGAATATGGCACCGGAGAATTGAATCCCCCAAACCCTTTGCTGTGCCAATGCATGAGAACTTACCTCCATGAAAACATAAGCGATACCTGCATCTACCATCTGCCTAAAAAGTAGATGTAAGGATCTAGCATCTGGAGTAGTATGGGTTGCTGGAATTTCCCGATTGCCTATCTTGATAGTAACTGTAGATATTAATCCTACTGGGTATCCTAATTCTAAGCCTAATTGATATAATAAGGTTGCTGTTGTTGTTTTTCCATTGGTTCCGGTGACGCCCACGATAATTAAGCTATCCGAAGGTCGTTCAAAATAATTAGCAGCGATGGCAGCCAAGGCTTGCTCACTATCTTTAACCTGTATCCAACAGATTTCATCGGGTAACACAAGCGGCAATTCTTCACAAACCACGGCTATAGCGCCTGCCTTTAGGGCTGCTGAGATATATTGATGTCCATCTACCTGAGTTCCTTTACAAGCAACGAATAAATCTCCAGGCTGGATAACACGGGAGTCAAAATGAAAATCCCGCACCTCCTGCAAGAGGTTCCCCTTTACAAGTGTAAGCGGGGCGCGATATAATAGGTCTTGCAGAGAAATCATCCTTGTAATTCTAGAAGTATGGTTTGAGGATTTTTTCTTTGGATAGTAGTACCGGGTACTAAGGATTGCTTGCGTACTCGCCCATGTCCATATCTTTTCACCTTCATCCCTAAGTTTTCCAATAAGGCAACAGCATCCCTTGCACTCATGCCTGTTACATCCGGCACCCATTCTTTCCGAGGAGTATAGGCAGTTAATTTTACAATTCCTTGGGTTCTTCTGGCCCGAACCCATTGGGCTTCGGGTTGTGCAGGCGCAGAGATGTTAAGTTCATTGTAGATGTTTTTTAAATTGTCGAGGGAAGCCAAGCGAGTAACAGGATATCTTCGAGAAGAAGCCCCTGCTTCTGGAAAAGCCTCTTGGTTCAGATGTAAGTCTGTTGAATAAATATTATCGGCAATCTCCCGGAATACAGGAGCAGCCACTTGCGATCCATAAATCTCTCCTCCTGAAGGTTCATCAATTAAGATTAAACAAGTATATCTCGGATTATCGGCCGGAAAATATCCCACGAAAGAAGCACGATACAGGGATTCATATTTTCCATTGATTAATTTTCGTACTGTCCCTGTTTTGCCCGCAACCTTGTAATCCGTTTTTCCAATGTTTTTTGCAGTGCCTTCTTCTACCACTAATTCCATCATCTTTTGAATTTCTTTTAAAGTTTTTTCACTACAGATTTGAGGATTCCTAACCACTGGCGTAAAGGATTTATAAATCTGGCTTTTATCTCGGATAGCGGTTACCAGAGAGGGTTTAACCAATTGTCCCCCATTTGCGAGCGCATTGTAAAAGGTAATCAGTTGCATAGGAGTTAGTTTTACTCCGTAGCCAAAGGATAGGGAGGGAAGATTAACCGGACTCCAATTAGGATCTGTGGGACGAATCATATAGGGATTAGGCTCTCCAGTGAGTTCTATTCCTGACGTTTGATTTAATCCCATCTTATCTAAATGCGCAAGGAAACGAGCAGGGTCTTGGCGGTAATAGTCATTCACCAGTTTTGAGATGGCCACATTACTAGATACCGCAATCGCCTTAGCAAATGGAATTTTCCCATGGGGTTCATGATCGGTGATCACCTTATCATAAAAGCGGATGCTACCATTTCCGGCATCCACAGTATCTGTTGGGGTGATTGCCTGGTCTTCTAACAAAGCAATAGCTGAGGCAATTTTAAAGGTGGAACCAGGTTCCATTAAAGTGGCTACGGCATAATTGTATTCTTCAGGATAGTTTGCAATCGCTTTGATTTGACCTGTTTGGGTTTCCATTAAAATGGCTAATCCATATTTTGCCTGATGTTGCTCAACCGCAGTTTGAATTGCTTGCCGAACCACATCCATCATATTTATATTCAGGGTAGTTTGAATATCAAACCCATCTTGTGCCAGTTTTTCCCCGAAATGATCTAAGGGCATCATCACATTCCCGGCTAATCGCTGCGCCATCACCAATCCATCTGCTCCTCTCAATTCACGATTGAAAGAATATTCAAGACCCCGTATTGCTTTTGCAGAATCATTTACCAGTCCTAAGGTCATTCTACCCAATTGCTGATAGGGGTAAAAGCGTTTTTGTTTTTTGTCAACTACTAACCCGCTAATCTTTCTGCCTCGATTGAGAATTGGCCATGTATTTACCAATTGCAATTGTTCGTAGTCAATCCAATCTGCTATTAAGGGAATGTATTGGTATTTGACTTTTTGCAAATTGGCAGGATCCATTCCTTTAAGGATACGATCCTGATAATCTCTTGCTTCTTTTTCTCCTTTGCCAAAATAAAGGGCAAGATTTTCGCAAAGCACTTGTAGGCTATCCGAAAAATTAGGGAAGCTATCTTTACGAAGCGCCTTAAGGTCTATTCCGATTCGATAATAGGACAAACTAGTAGCTAATAATGCTCCGTCATCCGCAAGTATGTTTCCTCTGTCGGCTCGAATGGGTAAGGAAAAGATTCTCTCTTTTTGTTCCAGCTCTTTCCATTTTTTTCCTTCTACATATTGCACTCGGATTACTTGTCCAATCACAGCAAAAGAAAACAAGAGAAACCCTGCAAATAGGAGATACACCCGGATCAATATCGTATCTGGAACCCTATTCATGAGAAGTAAGCGCAAGTCGGTAAGGTGGACGAGTTAGTTTTTTTAACCCTAGTGTATCTACTCTGCTGGAAATATGCGTTTGTTTTCTGAGTAGACTTAAATGTGCATCAGCGATATGATAAATGTTTCGGAGTTCACGAATTTCTGCCATTGACTTTTCACGTAATCGAATCTGTTTTTCAGCAGTGTGGGAATTCCAGATATAGAGTGAAAAGATTACCATGATAAATAGCATAAAGCCAATATGTTGGGAACGAACATTTCTCCAGAAGGAATGCTTAGGTATTTGAGGGGCATAGGTTTGCTCCTGTTCAATTTGAGGCTCGGAAGATTTCCGATTCCCATATACTTCACTGTACCTTCTGGGCGATATGACACGAGGTCCTGGCATTTATATGTTTTATATATTATCTATTTGGTTACAATTCATTACGATTACGTCTAGCAGCTGCTCTCAATCTTGCACTTCTTGCTCTCGGATTTTCTTGGATTTCAAGACTAGTGGGCTTTATTGCCTGCCGGGTAAGTACTTTCCAGGGAGATAGAGAGTTGCCATACAAATCTTTTTCTTCGGATCCGGTAAAATCTCCTGACCTGAAAAAGTGCTTTACTTTTCTATCTTCTAAGGAATGATAGCTTATCACAACCATTCTACCCTCGGTGGCCAACATATCTAAGGATTGCAGTAACAAATCGTCTAATGCTTCCATTTCTTCATTGACTGCAATTCGTATAGCTTGAAACACTCTGGATAAGAATCCACTGGGATTGTTTCTCGGAATCACAGATTGTAAGGCTTCTTTAAGATCACGAGTGGTGTTAATTCCCTTTTGATTTCGGTACCGAACCATTGCATCTGCAATAGGATGGGCAGGGTAAAAATCTGCATACTGACTTAAGATTTTTGACAATGCCTGTGTATCCCATGATTCTAACAACTGCGAAGCGGTTTTACCTTTGGAAGTATCCATCCTCATATCCAATGGGGCATCAAACCGATAACTGAAGCCTCGTTCCGGGGTGTCAATCTGATGAGAGGATATTCCTAAGTCGGCTAGAATTCCATCTACTTGAGTAACTCCGTGGGCTAGTAACTGTTGCGACAATTGATCGAACCGAAAAGGAATGCGCGTCAATCTTGAATCTTCTGGGGCTTGTGTCCACGCATCCGGATCTTGGTCGAATGCGAACAAACGACCTTCAGTACCCAATTGCTGTAGGATTCCTTTGCTATGACCTCCTCCACCGAAAGTAACATCTACATAGGTTCCTTCGGGTTTGATGTTTAGCCAGGTTAAGCTGCTATGGAAAAGAACTGGCAGGTGATAGCCCGTCTCACTTATCATCATCTACCATCACCTGTTTCACCAAATCCCCTATGTCATAAGGGAGTTGGGTAATGTAGGATTCATACGTTTCTCTATCCCAGATTTCAATCCGGTCAAACGCTGCTTTGAGAATTATATCTTTCGTAATTCCTGCGTGATCTAATAGTCGTTTTGGAATTAATACTCTTGCATTGCTATCAAAAGAAATAGAGGTGGAACCTGCTTGAAATAACCGACCCAACTCTTCCACTCTTCGATCGAAGCGATTTCGGGAATAGATCCGGTTTAATTCTTCTTTCCAAACTGTTCCGGGAAATAAAACCAAACATTTTAAGCCATGGATGGATCGGTTGAGCCATAAATCTTCCAGTTCGTTCTGGGGCAATTGCTTTTTGAGCAACGCCGGCATCAGAAAGCGTCCTTTAGGATCTACAGTACTTTCAAACTCACCCGACAGAATGGTTTCCATGATTTAATTGATGGCTAAAATTAGGGAGAATAATCCCACAAACTCCCTCTTTTAACCACTTTTTACCACAGTGTGGAAAAAATGTACTTTTTATCTAGGTTATATTCGATTTAACCGCCTAAAAGGCATTTTTCTAAAATATTTAGTAAACAGATTAGTAAGCTTAGCAGTGTAAATATTACCAACATTTTAGGTGGAATTGTTCAAAAAAGGGGAAATAGGGTAGAAAGTGGGAAAACCATTCGATTACGGTTCTTCAAAGGAAAGAAATTGGTAATCAGCGTTTTCCAGATATTATCCGACGTTACTTCAAATCGTCTACTAAAACCAACAACCCTTAGGATTTCCGGGTTAAAAAAGCTACTAACTGAAAAATCAACATACTGACATAACACGCAGAGGCAGTAGCCGCCGCCCCATAAATACCCCAATAAGGTAAACTAATTCCTAACCCTAAAATGGTAATTCCTATACCCCAAATGGAGCTATACAAATTCACCCGGTATTTCCCCTTACCTGCAAAATAGTGTGCTAATAAAGTGCTGAAACTTTGCGCCAATACCCCTGGAATCATCCAAGGTAAAATTGTTTTGGAAGCTTCGAAACCGGTGTGAAAAATTTGTGTAAAAAGCGCTGAAGGGATACCGACCAAAACCGCTGAGGCGATGGCTGCTAGAATTAAACTTAAAAAAGCCAACTTCCAAGTATTGGCAATCACATTATCGTCTTTCCCTGCCCGGCTAACTTTCATGATCTGAAAGGCAGCTAAACTTTGGCTAATTAACCATACAGATTCAGATAAAGCTATAGCAACAGCATACACCCCAAGAACAGATTTTCCTTCGGTTGATTCTATCCAGAAAAAAGCAAGGCGGTAATTAAAGAAATGAATCAGGTTGCTGAGTTGCGCTGAGGATCCTTTTCCCCATAAAGCTTTACGGGTAGCCGACCAGGATTCAGTGGCAACCTCTTTAAAAAAAGGTTTTAAATATATCCCTGTAAACAATAATGCCGGCAATACTGCAAGTGTGGCTGCCCATAAATAAATTTTTCCTGGTGACTCAATAAAAGTATTGGCCAAAACCATTATCCCTACTAAGGTTCCAATGCCTGCGATAATACTCGAAATATTTTGAATTTCCAGTCGGCCTTTCCCTAATAACATTCCTTGATGGCATTGATGCAGAGATATAAAAAAAGCACATACCCCAATCAACACTCCAAGTTCAGGAGAAATCCATCCCCCGAAAACCAAACCAATACTGACAATGGGAACAATGATCACAATCCCTAATAAAACCCACACCCATAATTGTAAAGTTGAATACCTAGGACTTAAATAAGTTAAGGCGGAGATACCTGTAAACCCTGCGGCTAAGTTTAACAAGGTAAGAAGGGTCATTAAGTAAGAAATTTCGCCTCTTCCTTCAGGCCCGAACCATCTGGCAGTAAGGATTAAGGTTACTAAGGAAATGGCTGCACCACCCACTCGGGTAAGTAAGGTTCCGAGAATAGAAATAACGTTTGAGGATAACCACTTCTTCCTCATGCTTTGAAAGATTTATACCAATTCAAAAATTTCTGCCCAATAATGGAAGGGGAGAAATTTTCATACGCAAATTGAGCCATCTCTTCAGGGTTATCTGTTTTTTGCTTATTAAGGATTATTTCTTCCAGCAAATTTGCTAAGGCTTGAGGATCATCAGGAGAAATGCACCAAGAACGACCAGGTTTTCCATAATACCCAGCTCCGGTTTTTGGGGTGAGGATAACCGGAATGCCCATGGACCAAGCCTCTAGTATTACAACCCCTTGCGTTTCATGTATACTGAATTGAACCAAGGCAGTTAGTCCTTGCATTTCTTGGGCTAACTCAGGAGCGGGTAACTCAGGAACAAAAGCAATACACGAGGAAAGTCCGGCTAATCTAACTTGCCTTTCTAAATCCTCCTTTTGTTTAACCGGCTTACCATAGAAGATAAATTTAAAATCAGTTGTTCGGGAAGATAGAATTAATAATGCATCTAAAATTTTTTGCGTGTTTTTTTTCGGAACATAATTCGAAATATGGGCAAACCGATGAGGTAGCTCTGGAATGGGTCTCCGAAGAGAAGGGATAAAAAAAGCCGGATCCACCACATTAGAAATTATTTCAACTTGATTTGGGTGCTTAGCTTTGGGTAAAGACTCCGCCAATAAAGTAGAAACAGCACCGATCCCATCTGCAAAGGTTTTTAATATCCAAGTATTCCATCTGGTTTCCCCTTGTAAATAACGACCATCTTCGGGCAAAAATCCGCTCCAATGTTCAAACCAGAAAAGCTTAGCCTGAAAAATTACCTTTAAAAGCACTGCGATGATTGCCCAAGGTCCGGTTACATTCACTTGTATCCAGGTTGGTCTGCATCCTTTCTGGTAAATAATCTGTAAGGCTTTTGCAGAATGATATATTCGCATAACCTTACGCACCCAATTAGGGTGGTTATCTGGATAATAATAACAAATTTGATTATAGTTATTATTTACTATCCAATCGGTTTCTGTTTTTGTAATACCCTTTAGCGGTCGAATATAAAGACACCAAACCGGAATATCAGTGCAAACACTAGCCAAGGCTTCTGCTTGCCTTTGGATGAATATTCCCAGATAAGGATCTTCCCGGTCAGGAAACCAGGTATTCAGCCATAAAATATGATGCTTTTGAGGCAATGTTTCATCCGATGGAAATATCCATCTGGGACAAATATCAGGATTTTCTTATCCAGTCGAAACTTCGATTCACAAAACTGCTTAAACGTTCTCCTTGTAATTTGCCGGCTGCCAGCAAGGCAAGGTCGGTTAACTGAGTAGCCTCTTCGTTTTGATGATCCCCTTCTAGTTGTCGAGCTAAGGCTTGGATAGAAGGATGCGCGGTATTAATCACCAGTTGCCAACTTTCTGGAAGTGCGCCCATCATGGTCATTTGTCCTGAGGCCGACATTTCCCGCATTCTTCGCATAAACTCCGATTGGGTAAGCAATACTGGTGCTTCTTCAGTGGTTAATGCCCGGGTTTCGGTTTGCCATCCCGGAAAATCCTGAAGGCAAGTTTCAAATAGTTTTTTAATAGAAGCTTCTTCATTCTCCGCTAACAAGGATATTCGGGGAGTATCTTTCTCAATTAATTGATCTAAACTACCAGCATCAACAGCTGTCAAACGCACTTTATCTAAGACACGTTCTATCAACCCAGTAAAATGAGTATCCACTAATCCCCCAAGTTTTAATACATCATATCCTCTTTTACGAGCAGCTTGAATATATACGTCCTGTTGTTCGGGTTTCCCTGCATACAACCATACTACCTGTTCGGTTTTATCGGTTTGATTTGCCTGAACAAATTCCCGATATTCAGGTAAGGTGAATTTTTTTCCTTCGAGATTTTCAACCAAACAAAAAGCTTGACCTCTTTCTTTAAATTTTTCCTCACTCAACATTCCATACTTCACAAACAATTGTAGGTCTTCCCATTTTTGTTCAAATCCTGCTCTATCCTCTTTAAACCATTCTTCCAGTTTATCAGCTACTTTTTTAGTGATGTGTGCATTGATTTTCTTTACGTTAGGATCTCCTTGTAAGGAGCTTCGGGAAACATTCAAAGGAATATCGGGAGAATCCAACACTCCTTCTAACAACATTAAAAATTCGGGAACCACCTCTTTTACTGCATCCGTGATAAACACTTGACGAGAATACAAATGAATACGGTTGCGATTAGGATCTATTTCAGGCCGAAAACGGGGGAAATACAAAATCCCTGTAAGCGTAAAGGGATAGTCAACATTTAAATGAATCCAGAAGAGTGGCTTTTCCTGATAAGGGTACAACTTTTCATAAAAAGATATATAATCTGCATCGGTAAGTTCAGCAGGTTTGCGCATCCATAAGGGATGGGTTTCGTTGATGATCTTTCCTTCAAACTCAATTTCTATCGGCATAAACCGACAATATTTTTCTAAGATTCCCCGAATCCTATCTCCTTCTAAAAACTCTTTTGCATCCTCTGCCAAGAATAGTTTTACCTCTGTTCCTCTGGCTTGTTTTTCTGCGGGAGCAAGTGAAAATTCAGTAGAGCCATCGCATTTCCATTGTACCGCTTCAGCTTCTGGTTGCCAGGAACGTGTGGTAAGTTCTACCTGTTGGGCTACCATAAACGCTGAATAAAACCCTAATCCAAAATTGCCAATCAATTGGCCCCCTTCAGGCTTTTCTTCATACTTGTTCAGAAACTCAGTTGCACCTGAAAAAGCAATTTGATTAATATATTTTTTTACTTCTTCTCCGGTCATCCCTACCCCTGCGTCCAAGATGGATAAGGTACCTTCCTCCGCATTAATTTCTATTTTGATTTTTAGCTCCCCTAATTCTCCGGTCATTTCTCCACGGGCCGATAGATATTGCAATTTACGCGTGGCATCTACCGCATTAGAAACCAACTCTCTCAGAAATATTTCATGATCTGAGTATAGGAATTTTTTAATAATGGGAAAAATATTTTCGGTATGGATGGAAATACTTCCGGTTTCTGTTGTTGTCATTTTTATTTTTTGGATTTGGGCTTTACAGACAAGGATTATACCAATGACATTTTGTCATTCAAAATGCGTCAAGGCGGTATGGTTTAGATAATAACTAAATTTATAAATGGAATTACTATTCCTTTATGTTTTGGGGAGAAAGCGTTACAGTATGTCCCTTAACCTCTAAGGTATAGGTTTCTCCAATCATTAAGGGATAATTCTTTTTTTCATGACCGGCCGGAAAATACCAGGCAATCGGGCAATTCACGGATTCCATAATTTCTGCAATTATTTCAAGTCCATTTTTTCCAAAGGGAATAGTATGATCTTTTAAATCAGAAAAAGATCCCACCACCAGTCCTGCTAGGTGATCCAGCCAACCTGCTGCTTTTAGATTTCGCAACATTCGGTCAATGTGGTAGAGGTATTCATCCAAATCTTCCAAAAACAAAATACACCCCCGAGTATCGGGTTGCCATGGGGTACCACTCAATTGATTCAGTAAAGAAAGATTACCGCCAATTAAGGGTGCTGTGGCAATTCCTTCTCTTATTAATGGAGGTTTTAATAAATGGCGATATTGAATAGGAGATAAATTTCCTTTTAAGGTTTGCCAAAGGAGGCGAATACTGGTAGCATCGGTTCGATTTCCGGTAAGGCTAAAAGCCATCGGTCCGTGTAAGGAAATAATATCTTGTTTTACTAAAGCAGATTGAATCACTGTGATATCACTAAATCCGATTAACCACTTCGGAAATTGACGAATGCCTTCAAATTTTAGGTTGGGTAGAATTCTTAATGCTCCATATCCACCCCGGGCACACCAAATTGCTTGAAGATTGGGGTCATCCAATGCAGCTTGAAGATCCGATAATCTCTGTTCATCGGTTCCTCCAAACTGGTGGTCGGAAGCATACAAATTATCCCCCAATTCCGGGATCCATCCTTGTTTCTTTAGGGCTTGAATAGCAGGCAACATTTCTTCCGAAGTCACTTTGCGTGCAGGAGCAATCAATCTCACTTTTGCTCCTTTTTGTAAAAAATTTGGCCTAATCCTTCTCAAGGTTTCCATATGGATCCCAATTTAGGGTAATTCTTTAGGATTTTATCTAAGGGTTTTCTAACTTTTAAGTTGAGGTTATGTAACTTTATGATTCGTATGAAAAAAGCTTTAATTACCGGGATTACCGGCCAGGACGGTTCTTATCTTGCAGAACTCCTGTTGGAAAAAGGATATGAGGTGCATGGAATCATTCGACGTTCCTCTTCTTTCAATACCAAAAGAATAGATCATCTCTATCATGACCGCCATGAAAGAGGGGTGAATTTGTCTTTGCATTATGGGGATATGACGGATTCCACCAACCTAATCCGCCTTATTCAAAAAATACAACCCGATGAAATTTATAATCTGGCTGCTCAATCGCATGTAGCGGTTTCTTTTGAAACCCCTGAATATACAGGTAATGCCGATGCTATTGGAGCCTTACGGATTTTAGAAGCCATCCGTTTATTGGGGATGGAAAAAATCAGTAAATTCTATCAAGCCTCCACTTCTGAATTATATGGGTTGGTGCAAGAGGTTCCCCAAAGTGAGACTACTCCCTTCTATCCTCGTTCTCCTTATGCTGCTGCTAAATTGTATGCTTATTGGATTACCATAAACTATCGGGAAGCTTACGGAATGTATGCTACCAATGGGATTTTATTTAACCATGAATCGCCTCGTAGAGGATCTACTTTCGTAACTAAGAAAATTACTGAAGCAGCTGCTCGAATTGCACTTGGCCTGCAGGATTGCTTATATCTGGGTAACCTCGATGCCCAAAGAGATTGGGGTTTTGCCAAAGAATATGTAGAAGGAATGTGGATGATTATGCAACATCCTACGGCAGAAGATTGGGTTCTGGCAACCGGTAAAACGTATACCGTAAGATACTTTGTTGAAAAAGCGTTTTCTGCCATTGGAAAAACCTTGGTTTGGGAAGGAACAGCAGAACAAGAGTCAGGGAAAGATGCAGATTCCGGTAAGGTATTGGTTCGAATTGATCCTAAATATTATCGGCCAACTGAAGTGGATTTACTGATTGGAAATCCAACCAAAGCCAATACTCAATTGGGATGGACTGCCAAGACAGAGGTGGAAGAATTGTGTAAGATGATGGTGGATGCTGACTTAGAGTATTTCCGCCGTAAAAAGGAAAATGCTTTGCTCGCATAATCATAACCATAGTAGATTATATATCTTATCTATTAATTTTCGTTTGAAGTCTTTTACCTTTTGTCTTCTTAATTATGGAACTTAATTCACGTATATATGTAGCGGGTCATCGGGGCATGGTGGGATCTGCTATCGTTCGACGATTACAATCGCTCGGATATCATCAGATTATAACCCGAACCTCAAAAGAATTAGATTTAAGAAATCAAGTAGCGGTTGATTCTTTTTTCGAAACTGAAAAACCTGAATATGTATTTTTAGCTGCGGCTAAAGTTGGGGGGATACAAGCCAACAATACTTATCGTGCTGATTTTTTGTATGATAATTTAATGATTCAAAATCATGTAATTCATGCAGCCTATACTCATCAAGTAACCAAATTATTGTTTTTGGGAAGTTCTTGTATATACCCCAAGATGGCACCTCAGCCTTTACAAGAAACCGCTTTGCTTACCGGCTTATTAGAGCCTACCAATGAGCCTTATGCCATTGCAAAAATTGCTGGGATAAAACTATGTGAGGCCTTTCGGGATCAATATGGATGCAACTTTATTTCGGCCATGCCCACGAATTTATATGGTCCAAATGATAATTATGATTTGCAAAATTCGCATGTATTACCTGCGCTGATTCGTAAGTTTCACGAAGCGAAAATTAACCAACAATCTGAAGTAATGATCTGGGGAGATGGTTCTCCTTTGCGTGAGTTTATGCACGTGGATGATCTGGCCGAAGCATTGGTGCATTTAATGCTTCACTATAATGATCGTTTATTTATGAATGCAGGAACCGGGGTTGAAATTACCATTAAGGATTTAGCTTTATTAATTAAAAAAATAACTGAATATTCTGGAGAATTAGTTTTTGATTCCACTAAACCCAATGGAACCCCTAGAAAATTAATGGACATTAGTCGTTTACGTGCTACAGGATTTGAACCTAAAATTACTCTTGAAGAAGGCATTCGGGCAGTGTACGAAGAATATAAACAAGGGATAGGGGTATCTATTCGATAAATACTTTTGTACAATTAAAAAAAGCGTTACCCCTTTATAGAGGTAACGCTTTTTCATTTAGTAAATAAAGATATTATTACAAACTCACATTCACTGTAACTGTTTTACTAGCAAATGTACCTGAGCAGATTGTAATGGTAGCGGTTCCTTGACCGGTAGCAGTTACAGTACCATCTGTACCTACGGTGGCCACATTTATGTTGCTGCTATTATATTTTAATGCAGGGTCTCCACTCACAGGATTTCCTGTGCCATCCAAGGCACTTACGGTTAAGCTCACCATTGGGGTGCTGATTAAACTCAGGTTGATGGTGTTTCCTTGTGCCACGTTAATGGTAGCCACATCCGGATTGCCTGTGCCACAATCTTCCCCTTGACTCATAGATACGGTCAAGGTAGCTCCACCTTCCATTACGGTTGGGCTGTTGGTGCGGGCAATTACCATTGTAGCTAAACCAGGGGTTGCAGTTGACCGCATGGTTACCAATCCTGTACTATTTACGGTAGCAATATCAAAAATTGGAATGCCATACGTTGGTACTTCCCAAATAAAATTAGTAATCCCTGTCAATAAGGTATTGGTCCTTAAATTATAGGCTTTTGCGGTAAACTGTTTCGTTGCCCCTGGAGCTAGGGAAAATTGAAAGGGTTCTACAATAATAATTGTATCCGGATTTACTAATACTTCCGCTTGTCCAATAATACCATCCGTTTTAGCGAACACGGTAACGTTTCCAATTCCGGTTCCTGTTAAAATTCCGGTTGAACTGATGGTAGCAATGTTGGCATCAGAGGTAGACCAAGCAAAGGTTCTGGCTACTTCTGCATTATTTCCATCATACGCTTTAGCAGTTAGAGTAAGGTTTTCGCCACGGAAAATTTCTCCATTCGCAGGCGTAACTGCTACACGTGTAACTGGCAATGAAACGGTTGGGGCACCCACCACTAATACCGGAATAATAAACGGATTATCGGGCTGTGTGCTGGCAGTTACAGTAATTTGTGCTTCTCCTGTATTTTTAAAATTAGCCAATCCGGTGCTACCCACTTCAACCACATTGGTATTGCTGGAAGTGTAGGTATAATTGGTGCTACCTTGTCCAAAGAAAACCGTTTCTAATTGAATCTGATTATTAGGGGTGATTACTACTGCAGACGGAGCGACAGCAAATACCCCGGGAAGCCTTATGCCCAAAGGAACTGAAGCAGTATAGGTTACCCCACCACTGGATACAGAGGCGGTAATTGTAGTATGGCCAGTGCCTTTAACAACTAATATTCCAGATCCATTGATTTCAGCAACCCCAGTGGAAGAGGAAGACCAAGTAACACCAGTTGCTGGAGTAACCCCTGAGGAGCTTACCAAAACCGCTGAGTACGTTAGGCTCTGATCAGGTTGTAAAGTTCTGGCACCATTTTCAATGACCAATACTTGGGTTGGTGTATTCCCACCGCCTGGATTGCCATTAGGACTTTTAGTAGATTCTTCTTCTTTACATGCCCACAATCCGGTAAGCAATAAACAAAGAAGGGTCAAACGAGGAATTAAACTTAATGATCTCATAATTTATGGGTTTAAACAGAAAATTGTTTTAACAACGCAAAAGTATCTCCAGAAAATATTCCCATCTTTCGTTTAACCCTTAATTAATCCTCTTTATTAAGAGATATTATGATATCACAAAATATATACTATTGTTTATCAATATGTTAAAAAATATAACTGTGAGTTCACACTATTTTGGTTTTTTGGCAATTCCCCGAGATGCGACAGGTAAAAAGGAGGGCAATAGTCTTTGCATAAATCCGGTGAGGTATTGATAAATGGGGTCGTTGGTTTCAGATTCTATTTGATATAATTTATTACTAAATAATTTTATCTGTTCAGAAGCATTCTGTTTAGCCTTGCCATTTCTGATGGTAAGCGGTAGCTGATAAAATTCCAGCATTAGGATATATATATCTTTAGCATAATATCTTTCAACTGCGGGTAATTGAATCACCTTAAAAGCTTCTGTATATTTTCTTGCCATCAGGAGCAATGCCGCTCTGGTAACCAACACTTCTCCATATCCACGGATATCTTTTTCTTGCTGACATTGTTTTTCTTTTTGCTTTAAGAAAGATATTATTCGAGTAAGATCTTGGGGTATTTGTTGAGGATAGGCAAATACATAAATCATGGCCATCTCTAAATAAGAAGTTGGTAATTGATCTATTAATCCTTTTAATTTTTGTTCTTTAATTAATTCTGCAACTGTATTTAATGCAGCCGAGTATTGATGGGTAATTACTTCCAATTTAATTCGATTTCTATATTCTTGTTGGGTTAGCGTATGATTGACTAATTTTTGTTGTACTAAATTCCAATTTTCTAATACTGCTTGATAGGCAATCTGAAAATCTCCTTGCAAAAATCCCCATTGAATTCGAAGTTGATTTATTTGATATAAAGCTTTTCCGGCAAAACCTGGTCCTTCATATACCAATGGCATTTCAGGATTTTGGGTGAGTAGAAATTCTAAGGTTTTCATCCGCTTTTCAACTAGCGCAGGCGAAGCTGTTTTACGAATGGTTTCTATTTTTAATTGTGCATATAAATAAAAGGCTTTAAATCTAGGTAACTGTGGATATTGACTGGAGAGTTTCTGCATCTTTTTTAGGATTCCTAAAACCAATGATTGTTGTCCAATTTGATCTTCAATATAACATTGATAATACAATTGAATCATTTCATGCCACGCTTCTTTCCATTGTATTGCCTTAGCCCATTCTGCCTGCAATGCTTGAGCTTTAGCAGGTGCCTGTTGTACTAACCAAACCTGAATGAGTTCCTGTACTACGCGTGGATATAATTCAAATAAATTATTGCTTTTACAAGTATCCGCTAATTTGCGTAAAGGTCGAATTGCCAAATCGGGATGGTTTCCATAAACCTCCTTCCGATGCGCATAAAATAAACATTCTGTTTCGGTTAATTCAGAGTTTTGTAAAGTAGGAGTTACCGTCGAAAATATAGGTATCTCCATTAATTCTTTACGGAGTTTAAAAAACCGATTCCGTAATATTTCAATTGAATATTGGGTGGATTCTTCCGCATAAACATATCGAACCGCGGTAAAGGTAGAAAAAGCTTCACCGGGTACTTGTTGTAAAAAATGTAATAACCGAAGGGATATCGGGGAATCTAATATTTTAACTTTTAGACGTTCTTTTTCATCGAAAGATAAATTTCTATACCAAACCAATATTTCTTTATTTTTAGAACTTTCGGCCATTGTTAGTAATAGTCTACAATAATATTACAGTAGAAATTAATAATAATCTTTAAATCTAAAAAATATTAATCTTAAATTCTTTATTAAAAAATTGTTTTAATTATAATAATAAAAACAATAAATTCGATTTAACCTACTAAATATCCTTTAATTTCTTTATTTGAAATATCAATTTCCACTTTAACTTTTTCTTGTAAAGTAGTTGCCAACACCATGCCTGTAAAATCAGCAGAAACAGGTATTTGCCGATGTCCACGATCTATTAATACAGCGGACAAAATCCGTTTGGGTGAATAGGGTATTAATCCTGCGATAGTGATAAATAAAGTTCTTCCTGAGTATAAAACATCATCTACTACTAACCAAGTTTTTCCGGCAGGAAAATTCGAAGCTGAAAAAACCACTATTGCTGAATCTTTACTTTTATCTTGACAGGTTGCAGATTCTATTGTACAAGAAATTTTTCCAGTTAATAAACTTTGTAATTGTTGTGCTAACCACAATCCTTTATCATCAATCCCCAGAATAATTAATTCTTTTTCTGGGTAACAATTTTCTTCAATCTGACAGGCAATTCTTTCGAGCATCTTAAATGCCCGTTCAGAATCCAGAATGGTAATTGCGCCTTCCATTTAATTAATTAATTTTTAATCCAGCGGGATTGATGAATTTCCTGACCAGAAATCGCTCGTAAAATATACATCCCAGCAGGTAAATGTTGAAGATTTAAATAATGTTCGGAATTACCTGCAGGAAAATTAAAGGATTCGATTTTTTTTCCTTGTTGATTCCAAATTTCCAATAATATGTCTTCTGAGCCTGTGCGTAAATCTTTAAATCTAAATTCTCCATCGGATGGATTGGGAAAAATATTTATTCTCCAACCTTCATTTGCTTCTGGATCGGTAAGGGTAATTACTTTTTGTTTAATTATAAATTCCATATACACCGGTAAATGGTCGGAATTATTATACATCGCGGATAAAACAGACCAAGGCACAGCAGTGCTAATGGGAGGGTGGGTCAAGGAATCATTAAATAATTGACCATTATTTCCAACCGCTTTATACGTATTAGGAAGCGCAACTACTCTAGAGGTAGTATTCATCAGACTATCCGATACCAGAATAAAATCGAAGCGATCATCTAATCCTCCTGTAGCACCCCCATTGAAGGCTCGTCTTCGCGTGGATTGCGTATGAATATCTGTAAAACTAAACGTATTATGCCAATTCCCTGGACGATTAATGGGATCTTTAATTTTATAATTTCCGGAATCTAATAAAATTTGATAAGCTATTTCATTACTGGTATACAAGTTTAAATCACCGCCAGCAAGAATATATTTTAATCCGGTTTTTGTATTCATCCAATTTTTTAAATCACGGCATTGCAACTGGCGTTCTATGCTATCTACTCCTCCCATAGAAGCGGAAAGGTGCATGCTAAAAATATCTAGAAATACAGTATCAAGATGTTGGGCTAAATTCGGGTCCTTATAAAATAAACGAGTATGTCGAATATAACGAGATTGACCAAAAGAGGTAGATCCATTGGTAGGAATGGTATCTTCTTTTATTAATCCTAATAAATCAGATTTATAATAAATTAAATTATCAGAATCATATCCATCATAATAGGTACCATATTGATACCCTGAACGACCATTTTGATTTAAAGCATTATCCCGAATAAGATTAGCGCCAGTAATATCTTCCAATTCCTCAACCGCAAAAATATCTGGTTTCAAATAATCAATAATTGCTTTAATTGAATCCACTCGGTTTGAGGTGCTGCCGGGAAATCTTAAAAGATTATAATAAACAATTTTAAAGGTATCTACTTGAGCAGATAAGGTAAGCAAACCGAAATTACTCCAAAGGAAAATAATAGCGATTATTGGACGAATTCTCATAATAATATTTAATATCTACTGTAAAGCTACAGAACTAAATGGAGATATTAATTAATCTTGCCCATAAAGTTCGGGTAAAGTGTCTTCTTTTGATTTTAATCCAGTATTAAAAATAATTTGTAAAAATATGCTTCCAATAAATCCAGCTATAAACAGAAAAAAAGGATTATCCCATCCTGGGGTTTGAGATCCGGCAGCAGAAATACGATCGTCTTCGCTAGTCGTTAATCTCAAATACCACGGCAATAACCAGAAAGCACTAATAATATGGACTAGGAAAGCACCCACCCAAATAAAACATCCTGCTTTATATCTAAATCGGTGCGACCGTTTCAGAAAAAAAATATTTCCTAAAAATTGGGCAGCCCAAATAATTAATACAGAATTAAACAGCATGTGCAGGGGTAGAATAAATAAATCCAAATACGGATGCAATCTCATTTTGTAAGTGATGTTTCACTTCTTCCATATTTAAAGAAACACCCAATTCCTGTTGCATAGAAGTAACGGCTTTATCTGAAATTCCACAAGGAATAATATTGTTAAAATAAGATAAATCCGTATTTACATTAAAAGCAAATCCATGCATAGTTACCCAACGGCTGCAACGAATACCCATAGCACATATTTTGCGAGCACGGGATTCAATTTCAGGTTCTATCCAAACGCCGGTTAAACCAGGATAACGAGCAGCAGGAATACCATAAATTGCCAAAGTTCGAATAATAGCTTCCTCCAGGTTACGCAAATAAATATTTATATCGGTAGTAAATTGTTCTAAGTCAAAAATAGGATATCCCGTAATTTGTCCAGGACCATGATACGTAATATCTCCTCCACGATTAATTGGAAAATATTCTATTCCATTAATATTTAGTTCTTCCTGCGTCATTAATAAATTTTCCTGTTTTCCACTTTTTCCTAAAGTATAAACTGGTTTATGTTCACAGAATAACAAATATTGAATAGGAAGGGAAAACCGATTTGGATCTGTTCGATTTTTCACTTTTTGTTGCACTGCAATTTGCAGCAACTCTTCTTGTAATTGCCAAGCTGGGGCATAAGAGATATTACCACAATCTTTAAAAATCACTTCGGGCAAGGGTTTCATTTCAGAACAAAGGTAAACATACGGGGTATGGGATTATTCTTATAAATTGGTAACAATTCAGAGGTGAATAACGTTCAAGGTCAGCGAAAGATAACACTAATAATGATAATTATATTTTTATTCCTGAGAAACAAGCTATTATCTTTACGTTAGATACATGAAAATTCAGCAGCTCAATGATTTAATACTCCATTTAGGCAAAGCTTCGGGGTTAAAGGTGGATGCGACCCAACTTCGAGAATTATTTACCCGCCCGATGGAGCAGGACCCCGAAAATGACGCCATCTTGAGAAAGTTGTCTATGATTGGACAACATTTAGGGCTGAACATGAGTAATCGGGAAATTACTTTAAGAGAATATCGAGTATTATTAGGGAGCGATTTTCCGCCCCATATTTTGTGGGTACCCGGAACAAATCCCTATCCAGTTGTAATTTCTCATTCACGCCGGGGAAAATTGGAAATATTTGCATTTGTAGGAGAGGAAGGCGTTACCCAAAGTTTTTCTACCCTTGAGTCTTTATTCTCTGGATTACAATTAGACGTATTAAATGCAGATCAAAAATTAGAATATACAGTTGGGTATTTAATTGAAGATATTGTGGAGGAACAAAATTTTCGTCCACGACATGTATTAAGTCGTTTTTTTAAGTTATTAAATTCAGAACGTAAAGATATTTACTATATATTAACCTATGCCTTATTAGCAGGAGGATTAAGTTTAGCATTGCCCATTGGTGTTCAAACCATCATCAATTTTGTGATGAGTGGAGCCATTGCAGATACCATGATTTTATTAATTGTTGCTGTTGTATTTGGAACCTTAATGACAGGAGGATTACAAGTATTACAATTAATATTAGTAGAAACGTTACAACAAAGATTTTTTGCTAAAAAAGCATTTGAGTTTGCATTTAGAATTCCTCGCATTCAGGTAGAAGCATTTGGGAAATATTATCCTCCTGAATTAATGAATAGATTTTTTGATGTAGTAACGGTACAAAAAGGATTTGCAAAATTATTAACTGATTTTGCGGCAGCCTTGTTACAAGTAGTATTTGGATTATTATTATTGTCTTTTTATCATCCGTTTTTTATTTTATTTAATTTGATTTTATTATTTGTGATTTATTTAATTTTTAGAATGTTGGGGCCTTATGGAATGAAGTCCAGCATGGAAGAATCAGATTATAAATATAAAGCTGCCAATTGGATAGAAGAGATGGCGAGATCCTTGACTACCTTCAAGACTGCTGGGCATTCCACCATAGCCTTAGAAAAAATGGATACCTATACCTTAGGGTATTTAAAAGCACGTAAACGACATTTTGAAGTATTAAAGTTTCAATACAGCAGCATGGTTATATTTAAAACGCTTGTAACCGGAGCTTTATTAATTTTAGGATCTTTATTAGTGGTGAGTCGTGATCTTTCCATTGGTCAATTTGTTGCTGCAGAAATTGTGGTGATTTTAATTATTAATGCAACTGAAAAAATAATTCTTTTTTTAGAAGTTATTTATGATACTTTAACGGGTTTAGAAAAACTAGGAAAAATAACCGATTTACCCTTAGAAAAAAGTGGAGTATTAATGACACGGGAAGATCCAACTGGAATTTCAGTAGAATTAACTGATTTAAATTTTAAATATGGGGCGAAAGGAAGAAAAATATTATCGGGGGTGAATTTAGAATTAAAATCCGGGGAACGAATGATTTTAACGGGTAGTGCAGAAGCTGGCAAAAACACCTTGTTAATGGCGCTTGGCGGATCCCTAACTACCTTTGAAGGGCACATGTCATTTAATGGAATATCCTTTCGAGATTTAAACTTAAATGACCTTAGACAACATATCGGATTTTTTAATCGCCAGAATGAAATCTTCGAAGGCACATTAGAAGAAAACCTAGTATTAAATCAACCTAAAGTAACCTTTGGAGATATGCGGGATATATGTTCTTTGGTGGGATTAGATGATTATTTAAAACATTTGGAAGAAGGATTTGGAACCTATTTACCTGCTGCAGGAAGAACCTTAAGTATTTCTATCCAAAGAAGAATCATTATTGCACGTGCATTATTAGGGAAACCCATGCTGGTATTAATGGATGAAGATTATGCAGAGTTTGTAACCCGTACCGATTTTAGAAGAAGATTTGATTTTTTTGATCGTTCACATCCCTGGTCTGTAATTGCTATTTCCTCAGATCCTGAGTTAATGAAACGTTGTGACCAAGTTGCCTGGTTAGCGGATGGAAAGATTAAAACCCTTAACACATTTGAAAACTTGGTAAATGATCCTGAATTTGTTCAAACTTGTATCGTTCGCTAATGGAATCTTCTGATCAACACAAAAACCAGAAAGACTTCCCTTGGCCAAAATCAACGGGGGAGGATAAATTCTATGCACTTCGGTTGGTGCAAACCAGTCATAGATTGAAGCGATTTACCCGTTGGTTACAATTATTGGCGGTATGTGTGGTTTTATTTTTATTTCTACCCTGGCAACAAAACATAAGAGGTAACGGAAGGGTAATCGCTTTAGACCCAGCCGAACGCCCTCAAACTGTTCCGGCTATTATTGCTGGAACGATTTCCCGTTGGCATGTGCAAGAGGGCCAATTTGTAAAAGCAGGCGATACCTTGTTAGAACTTCATGAAGTAAAAGACAAGTACATGGATCCTGCTATGTTGCAGAGATTAGAGGAACAACTACAAGCAAAAAAATCCTCCTTAGGAGCTTATTCTTCTAAGATAGAAGCGCTCACCCAACAGATACAAGCGCTTGAAAAAGGTAAGATTCTGAAGTTGGAGCAGACACAGAATAAACTTCGTCAGGCCAATATGAAAGTGAGTATTGATAGTGCTTCCTTGGAAGCCATTAAAGTGGATGCTCAAATTGCCAAAAGTCAGTGGGAACGGATGAAGGTGTTATATGAAAAACAATTAGAACCCTTGGTTAAATTGGAAGAAAGGCAAAACAAGTTTCAGAGTTCATTAGCTAAAAAAAATGAAGGGGAAAACAAACTTGCTTTATCTAAAAATGAATGGTTAAATGCACAATTAGAAGTCACCAGTATTCTAGCGGACTATCAAGATAAAATCAGCAAAAGCTATTCGGAATTAAGTTCAGCACAAGCCAGTCAATTTGATGGACAAGGTACCGTGGCTAAATTAGAAAATGAGCTGTCTGGCACTCGCGTTCGGTTTGGGTATTATGTAATTCGTGCACCCCAGGATGGGTATGTAGTAAAGGCATTGAAGGCCGGCGTTGGGGAACAATTAAAAGAAGGAGAATCTATTTGTACCATTATGCCAGATAATCCAACCTTAGCAGTTGAAATTTATTTACGAGCGATGGATGTTCCACTGGTTTCAAAAGGAAGAGAAGTACGCTTGCAGTTTGATGGCTGGCCGGCAATACAGGTAAGTGGATGGCCATTAGTAGCCATCGGTACCTTTGGAGGTAAAGTACATGTAATTGATTATGTTAATAGTGCTGGGGGATTGTATCGAGTTTTAGTGAAGATGGATAAATCCCATGATGAACAATGGCCTTCTCAATTACGGGTAGGTTCGGGCGTATACGCTTGGGCATTATTGGACAATGTTCCAGTAATCTATGAGATCTGGAGACAATTGAATGGATTCCCTCCTGCCCTAAATCAAGTACCTCCATCCGATGCCGAAAAAGAGGCTGAGGTTAAGGGAAAATCAGGAGATAAATCAGATAAGAAAGGGGAAGAAGAATGAGTGCAAAAAGCATTCTATGCAATCTATCCTTCATTTTAATAGCATTACTTCCAAGCCTAGGAAGATGTGGCTTATCCTATGTAATCACTATTCCAGATTCCAGCGGGGTAACCTTATCCTTTCCCCTTTTTATAGACAAGGTAATTGCCCATCATCCTATTGCCAAACAAGCCTGGTTGTTGGACGAATATGCCCGAATGGAGATACGAACCGCACGTGGGAATTTTGATCCTTCCTTCAACTATTCCTTAAATCAAAAAAACTATGACGGCACTACCTATTTTATTAATAGAACCACGTCGTTAAAGGTTCCGATTTGGCCTGGAGCAGATATAAAAGCTGGCGTAGAACAAAATTCAGGTAGTTATCTTGACCCAAGCGATAAAACACCTGTGGAAGGGCTACTCTATGCCGGACTTTCAGTGCAACTGGGTCAAGGATTATTAATGGATGAAAGAAGGGCAGCCCTTCGCATCGCTCAAGCAACCCAAGGGATGACATTGGCTGAACAAATTAAAATCATCAATAAACTTTTGTTTCAGGCGAGCAAAGATTATTGGACTTGGGCTGAAACTTGGCAAAAAGTTAAAATATTAGAAGAAGGATTAGAATTAGCCGAAAGACGAAATCAAGCTATTCAAAGAGGAATTACAGGAGGGCAGTTCAGTGGATTAGATTCTATTGAAGCCAGTACCGAGGTATTCCGAAGAAAAGCACAATTATTAGAAAGTCAATTGATGCTTCAACAAACCACATTGGGGTTAGGTTTATATTTATGGGATGAAAATGGGGCACCCCAAGATCTTCAGGTAAAAGTAAAACCTGATGCTCCCCCCACCCCAACTATTACCTGGTCGGCAGACACGTTAGAAACTTTACTTCGGCGGGTGGAAACCCAACATCCAGAAGTATTAAAAACTACTTTTAAGTTACAGCAATTGGATTTTGAAAGGCGCCTGGCAAGAGAAGGTTTGAAACCTGTGGTATCTATTGATTTCTATCCCTTTTTACAATCCGCATCCAATCAAACTACCCCTTTGGGAATGCGATACTTTCAGAATAACCATAAGCTTGGCGTTCAGATTTATGTTCCCTTATTTTTGAGAAAGGCAAGAGGGAAACTTGAACAAATTCAATTAAAAACCCAACAAATTCAATATGAATTGGCTTTTGTTCGGCAAGAACGTCGGAATCAATTAGAACAATCTTGGCAACAATACAGCAACACTTATTTATTAGCTCAGGTTTATCGTCAACAGCTTGAACAAGCTACTTTGTTAAGAGATGGGGAAGACTTTAGATTTCAACAAGGAGAAAGCTCGTTTTTTTTAGTCAATGTGAGAGAAAGAGCTTTATTAGAAGCTAGCATCAAAGAACTGGAAACGAGAGTTAAGTTTCAGAAAAGTGAAGCCGAATTACATTGGGCAACTGGAATTCCCCAAGGTCTTTCGAATGGAATGCAACGATAAATCGTATTTTTACAATTGATGCCATTTTAATTTAGCATCATTAATCCAATTAATTTACAACATGCTTACAGTAAACGGAAAAGATAAGGTAGAAACCGCTTTAGAAAAGTTACAGCGCAAAAATGAGGAGGCTTTATTGGGGGGAGGAACAGATAAAATTGCAGCTCAGCATAAAAAAGGAAAGTTAACTGCCAGAGAACGGATTCATTTATTGTTGGATGAAGGAAGTTTTGAAGAGTTAGGGAAATTTGTTACCCATCGTTCGGCGGAGTTTGGGTTGGAGGAACAAAAATACTTAGGGGATGGAGTGGTTACTGGATTTGGAAGAATGAGTGGGAGATTGGTGTATGTGTTCAGCCAGGATTTTACTGTGTTTGGGGGATCATTATCCGAAACCTTTGCGGAAAAGATTTGTAAGATTATGGATTTAGCCCTGAAGAATGGGGCACCGGTAATTGGATTAAATGATTCAGGGGGAGCACGAATTCAAGAAGGAGTAGTATCCTTGGCAGGCTATGCAGATATCTTTTATCGCAACACACAGGCATCTGGCGTGGTACCTCAATTATCTGCAATTATGGGGCCTTGTGCTGGGGGAGCTGTCTATAGTCCGGCGATTACAGACTTTGTATTTATGGTAAGAAATACTTCCTATATGTTTGTTACCGGGCCCAATGTAGTAAAGACGGTAACTAATGAGGAAGTAAGTGCAGAGGAATTAGGAGGAGCAGATACCCATGCGAGTAAAAGTGGAGTTACGCACTTTTCTTGTAACCATGAAGTAGAATGTATTCAACAGATTAAAAAACTATTATCCTACCTTCCTCAGAATTGTGAGGAATTACCTCCGAGTGTATCCTGTGATATTCCTAAAGACGCGAGTATTCCAGCGTTAAACACGATTATCCCTGAAAATCCTAATCAACCGTATGATATGAAAGAAGTAATCCGAGGAGTAGTAGATCCGGATTCCTTTTTAGAAGTACATGAACAATTTGCTGAGAATATACTGGTGGGGTTTGCCCGTTTAGATGGGCGCAGTATTGGCATAGTGGCGAATCAACCGGCAGTATTGGCGGGGGTTTTGGACATTAAAGCCTCGGTTAAAGGAGCTCGGTTTGTAAGGTTTTGCGATTCGTTTAACATTCCCTTATTGGTATTTGAAGATGTGCCAGGATTTCTACCCGGAACCGACCAAGAATGGAATGGAATTATCACCAATGGGGCAAAATTATTATATGCCTTTTGTGAAGCAACAGTTCCTAGAGTGACAGTCATTACACGCAAAGCATATGGAGGAGCGTATGATGTAATGAACTCCAAACATATTGGTGCAGATCTAAATTATGCTTGGCCTACTGCTGAAATTGCAGTAATGGGAGCAAAAGGAGCAGCAGAAATTATCTTTAGAAAAGAAATAATAACAGCTGCAGATCCTGAAGCAATGTTGAAGGAAAAGGAGGCTGAATACACACGCAAATTTGCCAATCCTTATCGTGCAGCCAATAGAGGATTTGTGGATGAAATCATCTTACCTCAAGACACCCGACGTAAGTTGATTAATGCATTTGAAATGTTGAAAAATAAAGCGGTTCCCTTACCTAAAAAGAAACACGGTAACGTACCCCTTTAACCCAAACTTTTAATTCATCAGCATCTTGTATGCAACCCCGGTTGGGTTTTTTGTTGTTGGCACTAATCACCCTT
>Ga0214923_10001960_pt1 | contig 28313 bp, 27 predicted proteins | sample LL1510_MetaG_FD_177993 | JGI IMG/M metagenome (GOLD analysis project Ga0214923, IMG submission 177993) | Freshwater microbial communities from Lake Lanier, Atlanta, Georgia, United States - LL-1510 | ecosystem: Environmental > Aquatic > Freshwater > Lake | place: USA: Georgia | collected...
TGCTCCACAATTTCGGGTTACATTAATTGTGATGCAACGAATACTTTTTTTGGCTTGTTTAAATTTTTATCGGGTTACCTTTAATGTGATGCAATACGCAAGATTTTGTGAGAATTTGAATCGTAGGCATTTTCATGTAGAATCCAACTAAACTGGCGGCAAGAATATAATAGGTTCCTATAAAATAGGGTTCACTTTAAAGGGGGATATAGTTATAACAAAAACCTTAAAAGGACCCATGACATTTGAAGACTTGAATAAATCTTCAAGCATATTTTGGCGTACTTCCTGATATAGCATTTTATCAATCTATTGATTTTCTTCGATAGGCCGTGAGTAGCTGTCCTTTTTCTACAGATTCATAATTGTTTTTTATAAGCAAGAAAAATCGCTGCATATTAACATGTGCCAAAGCCCTTCCAGTAGATTCTTGCAGATTTTGAATTGGCTGACTAACATCTTGAATTATATCGGCACTATGGTCTCTACCTATATCTGTATCGACAAAAATATATTCAGGCTTGTCATTTTCGATTGTTTGCACGCATCGAGCGACATCGACATAAGAGGCTAAATCCAAGGCCAGATTAACTACTGGAAGCGCATTATAACGATGTACCAAAACAGGGAGAATGCTGTCATATTTTGAGATCATATACATTGAAGGATGTGTTTCATAATGATCTACTAAACGAATTGTATCTGCAAAGAATTGTGGTTCCATTGTGGTTTGAAATTTACCATACTTAAATAACCAGTTATATGCAATGTGATCTGAAAAAACCCTCTCGTACTGAGCTCTGCCGGAATTAAATGTTAATAAGACTACAAAATAAATACTAAATAAAATCAAACAGGAAATGAGACCGATCCCATGAACTTTTTTTCTTTCTGCATGGCTTTCTTGGCCCAATAAAACACACCAAGTTAAAATTAAAACCACAAAAGTTGGGGTCGCAACAAGTAAATGGTGAGGGGAAGGATTCCAGATAAAATAAATCAATTGAAATTGTACATAAAAAAACAAAAATAATGACAACCAATAATAAGGAGAATTGATCTTTCTATATTTAAGATACAAAAGGTAACATAAACTTAGAAGCCAAAGCGTGATTAGAATCTTGCTATAAGACGTCCTGGGGACGGTGTAACCCAGTAGCATATAATTTAAATTGTAATTGACACCATGATAAGGTCCAGCATACAAAATAAACCCCATAATGGCACAGGCTATCCAAAATAGTATTCGTCCCCATGAAAATTTCTCCATAGTAATTGATTGCAAAATACCTGTAATTGTCATGGCCAATAATAAAAACAACCCGAAATCTTTACTCCATAAAATACCTACATAGGCTAACAACAGAGATGCTAATAAAAAAAAAGGCCTTGTTTTCTTAAGGTAAAGGAAAAACAATAAGATAATCAGCATATCAAAAAGATGGCGCACAGGATTATAGCCAGGGGCCAAGAGGAGAACAATATAGCCTGACATTAAAACACTTGCACTAAAGACAACTGCACCGATACAAACAAAATCGGCACGCTTAAAAAGGGTATATAATGCAATTAAAAATAATAAAAAATAAATGGGATAAAATATAAATATGGTCTTAAAATAATTTTGAAAACTTACTCCACCTAACAATGATAGTACTTTTTTTATGAATATGGTGCTGCCCCATCCATAGAGATAAACTTGATTTTGAGCACTAGCCCCCAGTGACAAAGCTAAAATTGGATTTAATACCCAACTATGATGAAAGAAAAACCAACCAGCCCTAATTTTAAAAAAATCTTCTATCACATTCTTTTGGATAAAGTCCTTTTCTTCTTGTGTATATACTCTTGTTTTGTAAAAATGTTCCATTTGTCTAGACTTAAGCAATAATTGATCAATCTTTAATTCATTTTCTCTATCCCCCTTATAAACATTCAGTAAATCATGATGGTTTTTAGTAGAGATTTTTCCTTTTACGAAGAGGGTTTGTGTGTCTTCATTATAAAAAAATAGATGATTTTTGGGATTTCTTAAAAATATGACTAGTGATGATCGCATAGGGACGTTAATAGATACAGTATCAACTGTCAACGCCTGTTTCTCTTTGCGAGGATCAAAATGCAGGATTCCTCCGATGTTATGTTCATTAGCAAACGAATTATTATCAACAATTTTTCCATCTTGCAAGATAGTCTTTTCCGGTATATCCATAAATTCATTGGCAATGTTTAGTGGCTTTAAAATAAGGGGGGAAAATATCCCTGTAAATATAATGAAAATAACACAGATAGCTAGCAAACACCCAACCGGACCAAGTCTAAACCTATCATTTGCATTTAGAATATTCTTTTTAATGCATGGACCACACCATATCGCAGGTAATAGACCAAAAACTAAAAGCCATGGTAGTAAAAAAAACTTAGGAAAAATAAGAAAAACTATATTTATCAGAAGAATACATGAGAAATATGCGGACCAGAACCCCAAACCACGTGATTCAATCCATAAACTATCCCTCTTGTTTATAGAGATCATTACAAGAAAAGCCAGCCCATAAAAAACAAACAATGCAACTAGAGAAAAAACAAAAAAAATCAATTGATCCAATTTATCATGAGGGAAATAAGCAATCCAATCACACATATGATTAATTATATCAGCAACATTAACTTGGGATTTTCGAGATAAAACTCGTGATAAAGTCCATGTAGCTCTAAACAGGCCTATACTGAATATTGCAAAATGAAGTAGGATAAAATTTTGTACGCTAAATAATTTTTTCAATCCTACCTGATCTAACATATGTTTCATAATTGAACATAAATCATGCTGTGATCAATTCGTGATCAACTTCATAAGCATTCATTTTTTGCAAAGAAACCTTATATCGCTCTTGCATCATTTCAATCCTATCTTCATCTTCACGTGCTATCACACTATAATAATTTTGCTTATTTTTTAACCACATGATTTCGAATTGAACTGCTTTGATAAATGCAATTTCTGGATTTTCAATAGCAGAGGGGCACTTGAATATAATCTTACGCGTTTCAAACCGATCAAGATGACCTGCAGGAAATGCTTTAAAAAATGGAATGGCATCAACAGAAACTCCTCCACCAACAACGACTGTTAAACCATGATCCTTTGCCTTTTTCGCTAATTCAAGCGATAAATCCAAGACTTGTTGTGAATTGACTGCTGCACGACCAATGCCCATCGAACCCACCATATCAACTCGACCGATGACGATCCCATTGAGATACTTAATTTCTGGAATCTTCAACATTTGCTCAAAATGCTGATAAGCAGAAAAAGTTTCAATATTAACTAACAGCTCTACTTGATCAAGATCATCTGCATACACCAATTGCGCAGCACGAATAAATTTTTGCAATGCATAAGGCGTCTCTACCATTGGTGCAATAATACGCTCTGCGCCCAAACTAATCGCATCAAACATGTCTTTAATAGCCTCACAGCCACCTATTTTTATGTTTAGACTTAATCCTGGAATAGATGATGTCACGTCCTTCAAGCGCATGGCCTCCTCCATACGAGTTCCCTCCGCTTCAAATTCGGCCTTGATGCCAGTGACATGATAATTTTGCTTTAGATCAAGCAATAACTCCGTCATTTTCAATTCCAGTTTGTTCATTTATCTCTCCAAAATAACGATTACCTATGAATCATCTCAATTTTTAAGTGGTTGTATGTTAAATGCTTATGAACCTATGAACAAGAAAAAAATATACATATCACGTTAAAAAAAAACTTTACTTAATGAATAGTTGCAATCATTCGGTTAAAATTGATTTCCGAAATCTTTGAACACCATTTTGCTCAATAATTAAAGCAACCATGAACGTTTAAAAAAACTGCTGTAGAGGGAATAGATGATCACAAGCAACATGGAATTGTGGAAAGAACTAGAACATCAAGCAAGACAGATTCGTTTATTAATGCTTGAAAATTCCTCTGTGTTTTCCAAACGCAAGCAGCCTGACTATTGTATTTCTTCAAATAATATTCTTCTTGATTTTAACCATCAATGGATCAATACAACCATTTTAAAGTTGCTTATTAAGCTAGCTGAATCCTGCCACCTGCCTTGGATGATAAATTCCTTGATGGAAGGGAACCCTGTCAATACATCTGAAAACAAACCTGCGTTACATACGGCTACTCGAGCATCTGCTGAAAAATGCCTCGTTGTAAATAACCAAGATATTATTGCTCAGGTGTTAAAAGAACGCGAACACATGTATACCGTTGCTGAACAGATTAGAAAAGGCGAATGGTTTGGTTATAGTAACAAAAAAATAACGGACGTAGTCAATATCGGAGTTGGTGGCTCCTATTTAGGCGCTCAATTTTGTATTGGTGCGTTAACTGATTTGGTTACGGAAGAACTACAATTCCACTTCATTGCAGATGTCGATCCCAATGCGTTTAAACGAGTTGTTTCAAAGCTACAACCTGAAACAACCTTGTTTATTATTTCATCGAAATCATTTACCACTCAAGAAACAATGGCCAATGCACGCAAAGCAATGACCTGGATTGGCCAATCGAAAGAGGCACAGCGGCATTTTATCGCGATAACGGCTTTTCCAACGAAAGCCCGTGAATTAGGGTATCAACATATTCTTACAATTGGAGACTGGGTTGGAGGACGTTTTTCTTTTTGTTCAGCCATTAATTTGATAACCTGTATTGCGATAGGAAAGGAACATTTTTCTTCGATGCTCAAAGGTGCAGAATCCATGGATGAGCATTTTAGCACGACTCCATTTTCGAAAAATCTTCCGGTTATTTTAGCGTTACTGGGTATATGGAATAATAATTTTCTTCATATCCATCTTCTTCTTGTATTAACCTACGCCCACAGCTTTCAATATTTTGTTTCTTATATTCAACAATTAGATATGGAAAGCAATGGCAAATCCATTGACAAAGAAGGACGTGCTGTTAATTATGCAACTGGGCCGGTTATTTTGGGCGGTAATGCTACCCAAGTACAACATAGCTATTATCAACTATTATGCCAAGGGACCCATAAATTTGCCGCCGATCTTTTAAGCTTAGATGATTTAAGCACCGATCCTTCAAATCAAGTATGTCTCGCACACCGTGAAATATTCACCAATGGTTTTAATGATGAAAATAACCCTTTGACCCGCATTCCAGTGAACATACCGATAAATCATATCCGTTTAAGTGATGGCTCTCCAACATCGATTGGTTCGATCATTGCGCTTTATGAACATAAGATCTTCGTTCAAAGCGTCATTTGGAATATTAACCCTTTTGATCAGCCTGGCGTAGATGGTGTTAAAAAAATATTTAAAAATCCGTCTCTAATCCCTTCTTTGTAAAAGCGATTAGCGACACCAGAACCATGAATATGCCATTGGCTATATAAGTAATAAATAAAAAATCCCGGCGCCCAAGTGCCTTATCAGAGTAAGGTTTTTGAAACAACAACAGGAGTTAAAATGAAAATTTGGAATAAAACCCAACTCATCAATCGATTAGAGAAAGAAGGGCTGCATTTTTCACAATTTTCTTTGACTCATGAAGGAAACTACACGACAGACGATGCTGACTGGAACTACAAAGATGTGCCACATCTTCATCATATCCATCAACTAGTTGAGGCCACCTTTGCCACCATGACTGACAAGCTCATTACAACCATTAATGTACAAAGCGTGTTTGGACTAAAATTGCCCTTGTGTGTCGTTAATTATGAATCGGGAAAAAATGAACAAACCTACTTCACCTCCTGGCTTTTTTTCGTATTGATTGTACAAACAAAATATGTCGAACTAGGCGAATGTAAAACCCGCGTGGTTACTACATACCACGTTGGCAGCCCACGATTACTAAAATGGTGTTTTCCTCTGATACGATTTTCTATTAAGCGTAACTATAAAGATTTGATGAGCGGCGATATTCCTATGCGTGAACGCAGAGGTAAATTACGAAGCTGGGGTTACAGCTTTCATAAAGATACGGATACTTATAGTTTCCCAAAAACAATGGAAATTATGCAGGAAAATGCACTCCCTCCAAAAACCATCACAGAGCCCTATCAAATTCAAATTAATGATAAATTACCCCATAATGGGGAGTATTTTCATGGCAGAGATGACCATCTTGGTTTAAGGTTAGTCCGCAAAGATTCTGAGCTCTATGTCTTTTCACGCATGTGTATGCATGAAGGTGCAAGCCTAGATAGTTCGACTTGTAGCAAAGAGATGAAATTGAAATGTCCCTGGCATGGTAGATTACATGCCCCACTGGCCTGCTTTAAATTAAATGAAAATAAATCACAGATGGTAAAAACGAATGGTTTACAGATGGAAATGACTAATCATTTATTAATGGTTAAAGAAATTAAAACCCATTCTACGAAACTTGACTGTGAAACTGCCAACGTAACTTAATTTTAAATAGAATATTGTAGGTGCTTATGTCTGAATTTATGCAAAGAAATTGCCCCTCCTGCGCGGGAAACAATGGGAAGCTTGTTATCTCATCAAAACCGTCAGCAGAAACACTCTCTTATAAAAAGCTTCAATCGTATTGGTCAGGCTTTTTTAGACAGAAACTTTTTTTTTCTTATCATCGTTGCTTGTGTGGCCTGTTGTATTGTCCATCATTTTTTTCTGAGGATCAGCTTCATTTCTTATATAAAAATATGACTGACAATACGGCTGGTGTTTCATTGGCTGCCCTTAATAAAACCCAATATGGCTATTTTAAAACATTAAAAAAATATTCAAATTTATCTGGCAATTATCTTGAATTTGGACCTGACATTGGTTTGTTTACACAATATTGCGTGCAAGAAGGTCATTTTGATTCTTTATGGCTATGTGAACCCAACCAGGAAGTATGGCCCAAATTACAAACATCCGTAGGGGGAATAAAACATCACATCCTGCCCGACATGCAAGTATCTGAAACCATACCAAATCAGAGTATTTCAACAGTGGTAATGGTTCATGTGCTTGATCATTTAATTAATCCCATACAAATGCTACAAAAGCTAAAAACAAAACTATCAAAAGGTGCACTGGTGCTACTTGTCACTCATGATGAACAATCACAATTATCTAAAATAATAAAACAGAAATGGCCACCCTATTGTTTACAGCATCCCCAACTATTCAATAAAGCGTCCATCACCGCCTTGCTTAATAATGCAGGATTTGAAGTTTTAACCTGTGAAAAAACTCGTAATTACTTTCCAATGACTTACTTAATCAAACATTTGCTTTATGTTATTGGTATTAAAAACATCTCCTTACCAGCACTTAACAAATTACAAATTGGGTTAAAACTTGGAAATATTATTACTGTAGCACGAGCAGGCTAATTAATAATTTTTTTTGAAAATAGCCCCATTCTTATTGTATAAGCTTGGGCTTTTTCAAAAAAGTAACATAGTTGTACCAAAGGTAACTAGTGAATACATTCGCAACACTTACTATCGATTGAACAATCACAGGATTAATCTTAAAACCTTCAACAAAAAACCAAACGGATATCAGCGATACCATAATATAAAATCCGTGAAACATAGAAAATTTCATCATTTCCATGAAATAATTCCCTTGAGTACGAAAAACCAGGTATTTATTAGTCAAGTACGAGTTCGCGATACAAACAAATTGGCAAATAGATAACATCAAAAAATAATGGTCTCTGTAAGATGAAAATATTAGGTAAACCGCTGGAAAAAGCAAAAAACCCAAGAAAGTATTAAATGCTCCAGTCAATATAAATTTCCTGAATTTTTTATCAAATATAACATTAACTAAGTTCATAAATACCTCTAATTTAAAGACCATCATTCCCAACAGATCAAAAACGCAGATTAGTCTGTTTCGTAGCTTTTATTATTGTTCAAATTTCGTAAATAACGGCCGTTTTTTTGATGCAAAAACCTGATTTAATAGCTATTATCTCCTAATTTTTTTAATTTAGGTGAACTAAATCACACGGGCATTATATTCCCCCACCCCCACCCCCATACCAACCCACCACTCAACCTGCTAAAATTCAATTCCATTTTTTCTCTAAAAGGAGTTGTCATGAAAAAATATCAAGGCTTGCTAACCATTCTTCCAGGTATCGTGTTTTTTTCTTCCGTTGAAGGGGCGCAATTGGTTCAAATTAATGAACAGAATGTTGCTCAGTATTTGAATGAAAAAAATCAGAGCATGGTTATAAAAGGAAGTCATAGCCAATTTGTTTTGAAAAATAAAATTGTCTTGTCCAATGGCGTTGTGAAATATAAATATCTCCAATATTCCCACGGCATTCCTGTTTTTTCTACTCTCCTAACTCACTCTGAAACCTCGACGATAAAAACCAATTGGTGGGGGACTCTGTTATCTGGCATTGACGGGGATATCAAACAATTTAAACCCCAATTAACAGCCAATGAGGCACTCCTTAAAGCCAAACAATCGATGAAAATTGACAATCCATCCAGCACCCGAGTTGACCAATCAACGCTTTACATTAAACAAAATAAAACCACAAAACGCGCCGAGCTTGTCTACATCGTATCCTTCTACATGGAAGGCAACAAACCTCAGCGCCCTCATTTCATTATTGATGCCATGAGCGGTGAAATCATTCATCAATGGGAAGGATTAACAACTCGAGACGCCAATGGACCCGGGGGAAATGAAAAAACAGGGTTATACACCTATGGCACCGACTATCCTTCGTTCGATGTCAGCGACACCTGTGAAATGAAAAACCCGATGGTTGAAACCTATAATTTAAATGGCCTAAGATCAGGAGGCACCTTATTCCAATTCAACTGCCCTACCAATACCTTTAAAAAAATCAATGGGGCTTATTCCCCACTTAATGATGCTCATTATTTTGGTGGCATTGTCTATCAGATGTATAAAAATTGGTATGGCATGGAGCCGCTCAACACAGTTTTGCGTATGCGGGTTCATTATGGAAACAATTATGAAAATGCCTATTGGGATGGTGAGCAAATGACCTTTGGTGATGGAGGCAGTGACTTATACCCGTTAACGGTTCTCGATGTCACTGGGCATGAAATAAGCCATGGGGTTACTGAACAAAACTCAAACCTCATTTATGAATTCCAATCTGGCGGCATCAATGAAGCGTTCTCTGACATGGCTGGTGAAACGGCAGAAAATTATCGACAAACGCTAGTTGGAAAAACAAATGATTGGATTATAGGCGCTAACGTCATAAAAGGTCCTGCTGGAACAGGATTGCGGTATTTTGCAGACCCAACCAGAGATGGTGCTTCAATCGATCATGCAAAAGACTACCGAGATGACATGGATGTTCACTACTCTTCAGGCGTATACAATAAAGCGTTTTACAACTTAGCCACCACCCCAGACTGGGGCATACGAAAAGCGTTTGAAGTCTTCTTAACCGCCAATCGGGTTTACTGGACCAGTGACGCCACCTTTGAGACAGCGGCTTGTGGAGTTAACAAAGCGGCGGGTGATTTTAATTATCCCATAGCAGACGTTATCAAAAGTTTCCAAGACGTAGGGGTAGATGCAACCTGTGGCATTGACATCAACGAAATAGAAATTCTAAATGGCCAAACGATTTCCAAAATAGCCATTAATAAAGATCAAGAACTTCACTATTTCATCTCCTTGCCCTCCGTTATCGGCAAAAAATTGCCCTATAAAAGTTTGGTTATTAAATCAGTGGTTCCTCAAAGAGATACAAATAAAATCGTTGAATTGTTTGTACGCTTTGATAAAAATCCAGTTGAAAAACAAGACCATGCTGTTTTTAATACCGAAACGTTCACCATACTCAAACCAACACCAGGCACTTATCATATTTTGCTCAAAGGTAAAAACAAAGGTCTGGTTAACTTAAGCGCGGTATTTAAGCCTTAATATCTAGGGCATCTTGACGTTTTTATGGTAGTGCAACCAACCGTCAAGATGCCATAAAAAAATACGATTGTATTTTCTACACCCATTCTACCTGAAGACAAATGATTTTACTGTTTAAAAAAACTCCCTGCCCTGATATTTCATCAGAAATCGCCCTCTTATTTAAACTAAGTACAAATATGATTCGGGTGAAAATTGATATCAACAATACCTGCGTCATGCGACCATTTTCGGGAAGAACCAATCTATACGCTATAAAGATCAATAAAATAATCACACACAGGGATTTTGTTTTCATTCTTAAAGGAGAGGCTTCATTAACCATAACTCTCAAAAATTTATTATCCTAAAAAACGCATTTTAGTAATTTTGGAGCCGCTACGACACAGCGACGGGCATTTTTTTGCATATTATAAATTCATAATATATAATTAATTAACAAACCGCAAGTTTACGGCCCAATAATATGACACAAAAGAAGCCTAAAAAACCCACGTTGGCGACAGCGAGCGCTGAAGCATCTGCTGTGTCTTTGGAAAAATTAACTTCTGCGGCAAAAGCAACGGCAGCCTTGTTGGCTCCTCCTTCAACCTATGAGCTTTTGAACAAAAATCTCGTTTTATCGATACGAACGCTAATCAACCCAGAGACAGATCGATCCAAGTTAGGTGTTCTAGAACAATTGGTTCTCCGCCGTATTCAATGTCCTGGTGCAAATCTATTGCAAAGCGATCATGAGCTGGGCAACAAAACGCCGTTAGATGCATTAAAAATCTATTGCAAACAAAATCCATCAACCCAAGAATTGCAACAATTGTTAGAGGAGTGGGCGGCTATCGAGCGCCTTACAGAAAATTGCCATCAGGTTTTGTGCAAAAGATGGCCAAATTCAAGCTCGTTGAATTTTTTACGACTATACAAGCATGCCAAGCCTGCTCAAGAAAAATACGACAATACCCTCCTGTTTTCTTTGACATGTAATCATTTAGAAGAGGCTCGATTAGTTGCCACAATGATTGAAGAAGTAATAAAGGAAAACTATCGTATTCCTTACCGCTCAGTTGGTAACCATTTGCCAATAAAATTTAAAAATAAACAAGATGGAACAGTTGGCGTTGAAATTTATTATACCCAACCTGAATACATAAAAGTCCTCCACCATGACCGTCAATTTTCTCTAAAAATTCAAGACCAGCAACTAATGACTTGTTTTTATGACCGTACAAAAACCATAAATGACTATTGGACGCAATCACTCAAAATCACTAATCCTAATGATTTTATAAGTCCTCCTCCTCTAAAACCTCGTAATGATAGGCATCGTTTTCATAAGCCACAGGATACCGTATTAGCAACAAAGCCCCTGCGATTACTATTCTTTACAGGGACAAGAGTAGGTTTGGGTAACTATATAAATGCGGCTCGAATGATACAGGGATTGAGTCAGAATATTCCTCTAGAGATTGATTGGGTTATTGAGCATGGTGGACAAGTTTTACCAAAAGTTGAACTGCCCGAATCTGTGCGAGTTCATGAACGTGATGCCTTTTGGAAAATGGTTCCTTTGGTTCAATTTTTAACTGAAAAAGCAGCGGGTGTGATAAGCCTTCCGAATGATTGGTTAAGTGCGTGTTATAACGAAGTAGGTGAGCCAGTCCCTAAGAGTTATATAGTTGTCGATGAGTACAATTGTGGGTTGGGAGACAGTCCCTCTTTTCTCTGCTCCGGGATAAATGCGGGACCAAAATCTCTTGGGATAATAAAACCAGCCGAGCTGCCGGTCATGCCATCAACATTATCAGGGCAACGACAATTAATTAGTAAGGACGAAAACGCCGCTGTAATTTTTTCTAAAAATCCCGAAGCACCATGCTATTTCGCCTATGTTGCACTTCAATGTGACAATCTTAAAGGAGTCGATGCTGTCAGCGTGCTGGCCATGTTCATAGAACATGCCAAACAATCTGATCATCCTTGCATTAAAATTGTAATGCCTATCCATCCATTGCTTATTGAAGAATCGATAAAAAGATATCCGAATATTTTTCAACATTGTACCGTTTCATACATTGACCCTAAGGCCCCAAAAGCCATTACATTTGGTGATAAATCTCGGTTAGCTGTTGATATTTATAATTGCTTTCCTTTAGAAAATACTACTTTTCGATTAATGATGAACTATGCAGCATCTTGCAACACACCTATTGTTTCGACAGGAGACCAATCGCTGATAGAGATGTTTTTTTCAACACAAGATGAGTGCTCATTTATATATCAACTTCTTGACCACAAACAAGGGCTGTTTGATGCAATGAGATTGATTGCTCGGGAAAATCAATTGGTTGCATTAGAAAAAATACTTGCACGAACTGAAAATGGGCTTCACTCAGAAGAAGACATAACCGAACTTGTTCTTATTTTAAACAGACAAGAAACAACCTTAAAAGCCGAATTTAGAACGCTACGTGATATTGTTAAAGCACAACCTGACTTGGTTGAGCAATTTTCAGCGGTGATTTCTGAGGTATTTGGAAAAAAACCCGTATTAGGAGCAGAAAAAACCGAGGCAAGCTCAAAGAAGCCGAGTTAAGCGAGGCCCACCCCATTCTGACACGATAAGCACAACCCATATATATTCAAAGAATGATCAGTCATTTTAAAATTTGCCTTTTCGGCAATCAATTGTTGGCGTTTTTCAATTAATTCATCTATAAACTCTTCCACGCGGCCACATTTCACACAAACCAAGTGATCATGATGCTCGCCAATGCTCAATTCAAAAACTGAAAAACCGCCTTCGAAATTATGGCGATTAATAAGCCCTGCTGCCTCAAATTGTGTAAGTACTCGATAAACAGTCGCTAAAGCCACCTCCTCCCCCATGTCTAGAAGCGCTTTGTAAACGTCTTCCGCACTTAAATGATGCTGCTTGGACTGTTCTAAAATTTGCAATATTTTTAAACGCGGCATGGTTATTTTAAGGCCTACATCTTTTAATTGCTTGCTTTCTTCCACAACAACTCCATTGAAAATTGGCTTTTACCATACTAACATCAACTGGATTGTTTATTAAATTTCTCTTCTAGGGAACAAAAAATTTATTGTTCCTTCCCATTATGTTTCCCGAACCGGATTAATTAAACTGTACAGGACGATTTTTAAAGCCGTCGTTGCGAGAAGCGTAGCGACGAAGCAATCTAGCGACCTTATATACCCATTCTACCTGAAGATACTGGATTTTCGCTCTTGCCTTTTTCGCCTATCGATCTTAAAAAGAGTCACAATAGAGTAGACTATTCCTCCTCTTTTTAAGATCGATAGGCGAAAAAATCAAGTCACGAAAAAACCAGTATCTTCAGGTAGAATGGGTATAGATGCTAATGATTACATCAGTTTTTCATACAGGTCATCCCAATAAGGATTTACTTTCTCAATCAAAGCCAATTTCTTTTTTCTTGAGCCACCTTTAAGTTGTTTCTCTCGAGCTATGGCACCCAACATATCCTCAATAAGTTCGTAATATACAAGATATTTGCACTTGTGTTTTTGAGTAAAGTCATCTACATCTGCATATTTATGTTCATATACTCGTTTGATCAAATCACTTGTGACACCAGTGTAGATCGTCCCATTACGCTTATTCGCCATGATATAAATGGCAGGTTGTTTGATCGACATGTTTTTTCCTTTTTGTTGGACCTTTTCATGTAATCATGCATTCCGTTGGACTCATGCACAGAAAACCAAGGATAACCATTCTACCTGAAGATACTGGTTTTTTCGTAATTTGATTTTTTTGTCTATTGATCTTAAAAAGAGGAGGAGTAGTCTATTCTATTGTGACTCTTTTTAAGATCAATAGGCGAAAAAAGCAAAGCGAAAATCCAATATCTTCAGGTAGAATGAGCATATATCTGATAAATCAGATGTACGCACAAGGGTCGCTAGATTGCTTCGTCGCTACGCTTCTCGCAACGACGGCTTTAAAAATCGTACCGTACAGAGGAAATTTCTCATTGTACGGTACAAAAAAATCAAATTGTACAATCAATGAGCTACTTCAATTTTTTATCCCGTACCATGGCAGGGCTGTCCCATCTAAATTTTTTGAACGACTAAAACTCTAATAGTATTTTTATCACCCCATATAGCGTCGTTGCGAGCGTTAGCGAAGCAATCCAGTGGCCTTACTTAAGACAAATGACGCTGGATTGATTCACTTCGTTCGCAAAGACGACGTTTAGATGGGACAGCCCTGCGTATCATGGAAATTTCTCTTGACTACTTATCCAACCTCAGTAAATATGCGAGATTACCAAATTTTATACCAAGACTTATGCCTATTGATCAATTTAAAGTATCTGTTATTGCACCGATGTTCAATGAAGAGATGCTTATCGGTACTTTTATTGAAAAAATATCGACGGTGATGGAGCAGCATTTTACTCAATATGAATTGATTCTCATCGATGATGGCTCAACAGATGCCACCGAGGCGATGTGCTTGCCTTACATAAAAACGAACAAGTCTATTCGGCTTATTTCTTTTTCGAGAAACTATGGGCACGAAATTGCATCCACCGCTGGCTTTGATAGTGCCACGGGGGATTATGTCATATTAATGGATGCCGACTTGCAACATCCGCCCGAACTCATCCCGGCACTCGTGGAAAAAGCCTTGGAAGGATATGATGTGGTGCTTGCTGCGCGAAGGAATCGTCATCATGAAACGTGGTTTAGAAAAACCATGGCCCGTCTTTTTTATAAAGTTGCTAAAAAAATGACGAATTTTAATATTTCTGCGGATACCGGTAATTTTCGTCTGCTTAGCAAAAAAGTCGTGAAGGCATTACGAAAAATGCGGGAAAATGATCGACATTTGATTATGATGTTTGCCTATGTTGGGTATAAGTCAGCAACCGTTCCTTATGATTGCTTGCCTAGAATTGCGGGCCAAAGTAAATATGGTTTTTTAAAACGCATCAATTTGGCGGTGGATTCGATCGTCAGTTTTTCTTCCAGACCGTTACGCATCATGTCCTGTATCTCGCTTTTTATTAGTGGCCTCATGATGTGTTACGCGGGTTTTATTTTGATGGAAAAACTCTTTAGTCATCAACAATTGGCGGATGGGGTGGCTTCTGTCATTTTTCTAATCGCTGGACTTTTCTCCGTCTTATTTCTCTTTCTCGCGATTATTTCTGAATACATCAGTCGCATTCTCGTAGAGAGCAAAAACCGACCGCTATACAATGTGAAAGAAGAAATCACTTATGAAAGCATCCATAGCGCTGATTAAACATGATTAAACAACTGATTCTTTGCGCCGATGATTATGCAGCAGATGCTTATGTCAGCGAAGGGATCTTGCAGCTCGCGACGTTAAAAAAAATTAATGCGATCAGTGCCTTGGTTAATTTTCCATTCTGGAATGAAGCAAGTGTTGCCCTCAATGATTTGCAATCGCATTGCTACCTGGGTCTTCATTTAAATGTCACGGAGGGCCTCGCTCTGAGCCAAGCCTGGCAAGTGCAATATGGCCCTTGCTTTAATGGGTTGGCCTCTTTGATAACAAAAGGCGTCCTCCGCCAATTAGACCCTGCCGTGATTAAAGCAGAAATTCATGCGCAACTTAAAACCTTTACCAAAGCCACGGGCCTCTTGCCTGATTTTATTGATGGGCATCAACACGTGCATCAACTGCCCTTCATTAGAGAGGTGTTGCTTTCTGTCTATAGAGAAGATAAATTAACCGCTTTTTTACGACAAACCAGCAATGGGTGGCAAGATTTTTTTAGCACGACTGCGTTTCCAAAACAGCAACTGATCGCCCTTTTAGGTGGCATTTCTTTTAAACACCGTTTGAAAAAGGAAGGCATCTCCACCAACAGCAGTTTTGCAGGGATATATCGCTTCAAAATGGCTCGACAGTATGGTGATTATTTTAAGACGTTTTTGGCAAACTCGCTTGAAGGGGGAATCATCATGTGCCATCCGGGGTTGCCTTCTAAAAACACAGCAGATCCATTACAGCATAGTCGGCCCTATGAATTTCAGTATTTTATGAGCGAGCAATTTGAAGTGGATCGACAAAATCACCAAGTGCAGTTAAAACAAAAAGGTATGCCTATCTTATGAAAAGTAACACTCGCAATGAATATCAACAACAGGCGATTTTTTGTTTGTTGTTTTTGCTGATTTGTCGACTATTAGCCATGTATTTTATTCCCCTCAATGACTCTACCGAGGCACGCTACGCAGAAATCGCTCGAAAAATGCTAGAAACGAACAATTGGATTACCCCCTTCCATGATTATGGCGTCCCTTTTTGGGCAAAGCCACCCTTATCAACCTGGCTGTCAGCCTTCTTCATGAAAGGGTTCGGCGTGTCTGCCTTTGTGGCACGTCTTCCCAGTTTACTCTTCTCAATAGGCCTATTATGGTTGGTCTTTGGTATTACTAAAAAACGTGCTGATACCGATCTCGCCCTCACTGCCGTATTGATTTTAGCCTCAAGCCTCGCTTTTATGGTGAATGCGGGTGCGGTGATGACCGATCCTTCCTTATTATTTTCTACCACGCTTGCTTTCATTGCCTTTTGGAATGCAATGGCCTCTATGAAAAAAAGCTGGGGAATGGTTTTTTTCTTAAGTCTAGGGCTAGGCTTGCTGGCCAAAGGACCGGTCGTCATTATTTTAACTGGGATCCCTATTTTTTGCTGGGTAGTTTTGAATAAGCAATGGCGCAAACTGTGGCAATGCTTACCCTGGTTTACAGGAATCCCATTGATGCTGCTTGTCGCATTACCCTGGTATCTGATTGCTGAAACTCGAACGCCAGGTTTTTTAAATTATTTTATTATGGGTGAACATCTGGGGCGCTTTTTTGTAACGCAGTGGCAAGGAGATAAATACGGATTTGCTCATGCAGCCCCTTATGGCATGATCATCGGCTATGCGTGTTTAGGGATTCTTCCCTGGACCTTTCATGTCGGTTATGGACTGACTTACCATTTTAAAAAAATCACCAGTCTTTATAAAGACCATGATGGCTGGATGAGTTACTGGCTTTGTTGTGCGCTGGCACCTTTGGTGTTTTTTTGCTTCGCAAAGAACGTGATTTGGCCATATGTGCTTCCAAGTCTTCCTCCCTTTGCCATCCTTTTTGCTATTTATGCAAAAGAATTGAAATGCCCTCACACGTTATTGATTGCAGCAACAAGCGGGGTTTTTATTTTAGTGGCAACCGGATTATTTATAATAAAACCGGAAATCATATTAAGATCGCAGCTGCCTGTCATTCTGGCTTGGCAACACCAACACCCCAAACCAACCGCACCATTGGTCTACTTAGAAAACAGAAGCACCCCGATTCCCTCGGCCCAATTTTATGCAAATGGCCACGTCATGACGGCTGCTACTATTCCCGCACTAAGCACGATGCTTGACATTTATCCCATAAATTACATCGTTGTTGACTCCACGTACCCCTTTGCGATTCCAAATAAATTGAAACAACATTTAACGCTTGTCAAAACAATTCCTGTATCAAATGTGAATTATTTGCTTTATCGGTATCAATATTAGAATGGGTATATAAGAAATTGCAAACGGTATGATATGATCACGGCATTTTTAATGAGTAGGAAAAAATATGCGGCTTAAATCGGTGATGCTTGGTTTTTTTATGACGTTGTTACTCTGTAACTGTGCCTCGTATGATTTTTCAAGGCGTGTTGTAAAACAAGGAAATTTACTGCCCGAACCCACGCTGCAACGATTAAAAATTGGGATGAGCAAAGAAGATGTCGGGACACTTTTAGGCACCAGCCTCTTAAGCCCCACGTTTAATAACGATCGCTGGGATTACGCATTCACTGTGCGCAAAGGATTAGGGTTTATGGTCAAAAAACACGTGAGCTTGTATTTTAATCACGATAGATTGTCTGCTATCGAGAAAAAACCCTAGCTAAACCCGTCATTTACGTCGCGTATTAACCCCGTTTTTTTGCCAATACGCGGCGTTTATCTTTTGGATCAATCAACAAAGGACGATACACTTCAATACGATCACCGTCTTTCACCAGTACGTCTAATGCGACACGTTTTGAAAAGATACCAAGCGGCAGGTCTTTGATCTCTGGGTAGCGTTCCAAAAAACCAGACTGAGTTAGTACATCCTGCACACAAGCCCCGTCCTCCAGGGTCAAAGACACGCGGTGAACGTCATTTGATGGTGCAACATAAACCAACTCCACCTCAACCATACAATATCTTTGCTCGATCACAAAAGGCATCAACAATGGTGTCTGTGACTTGCTCAAATACAGGACCTAAAAGCATTGAAAGCATCCGGCCTGCAAAATCAAATTCTAGATCAAATGAAATCAAACAGCCGTCTTGGGTTTCATCAAAACGCCAAAATCCCTCGAGATGACTGAAAGGTCCATCAATCAAACGAATTTCAATCATCTTATTTGCTTGCAAGCGGTTACGAGTAGTAAATGATTTGGTCATGCCCGCGGCAGTAATCGATAAAGTGGCTTGAACTTCATCCGGATCGCGATGATGAACAACACTGTTTGAAAAATACGGCAAAAAGGTGCCGTAAGATTCGATATCATTCACCAAATGATACATTTGCTCGCACGTATAAGGCACTTCTCTTGATTTTTTTACAACGGTCATCATAGCACCCCATCACGGTGAGAAATTGAAGACGCGGCAGTCGATAAAAACGAAGACAAATCATTGATTTCAGAGGCGCAAACCGCATGCTCCATCGGGTAGGTATGCTGTTCTATCTTTTGATAACCATTCGCTTTTAAAAAGGCCACACACTGGTTGGTCCATAGGGGTAACACGATCGGATCATGAAGGCCACCCCCTATAAATATGGGCATGTCTTTGTTCTCTTTTAAATCCAATGATGACGCTAACGGGATATACCCTGATAAAGCAATAATCCCAGCAATCGGCGTCGCTGCATTTAAGCCAGTAAACAGTGCCATGGCGGCCCCTTGTGAAAACCCTGCAAAAAAAATAGATTTTGAATCAAAACCTTCGGCAATTTGCTCGTCCATTACTTTTAAAATAAGCCCTTCTGACTGCTTAATACCATCGGCGTCCTCACGAGACGTCAATTCCATTCCTGAAATATCATACCAGGCACGCATCGGCATTTTATTATTCAATGTGACTGGACGCACCGGCGCATCCATAAATACATGACGACAAGGCACGGTCACCTGCAGTTGTTCTGCCAAACCGATCATGTCTTGCGAATCTGCACCCAACCCATGCATCCAAATCACACAGGCTTTTGCTTTCATTTCTGGATCTTTAATATAAACGCTCAAACGACGTCCCCTAATAAAAAGGCGAATTATCGCCCAATAAAGACGTATATGGCAATAGGCCTAGAGCTCTGGGGAACTTGTGCTGTGACGCAAAAATTTAAAAATGCACTTTTTACAGAAAAATTCGATAATCTAATCCAAAAAGATCTGCGATTCGCTTTGCAAGCTCCTTGCCAATAGCTCGCCTTCCATTTTCCATGGCAGAAAGATTGGTTTGGCTGACATTCAATTTTTTAGCAAATTCAATCTGGCTTAGTCCTTCCCGATATCTTAAACCTTTTAATAGCACACCTGGCTCACCAGATTTTTGAGTCAATTCGCTAAATAAATCACCAATAGAAACACAATCATCACCAGAAGTAACCTTATAACGTTCCATCACTTCAATTGGAACCACATAAAGCCCTCCATGCCAAGATATTTTGGCAACATCATCAATATGGTGCTTTTTCGTGAGTGCCGACATAATATATCTCCGTAATCTGAAGTTTTTTATCAATAACTTCCCAACAACATACATAGGTTGGCCGCCCTTTACTTAAATGACAGTGGCGCTTATCGCCAGCCATGCCTTGTAACTTGCTGTAATTTTTCCAGCCACCGCTAGTCGCAGGGCCATGTTGTTCAAGGTCACGGACTAACAATAACACTGCAGCCTGAGCCGATTTTGGAAGTTTTAATATTTTTTTCCCAACTTTGGTTGGTATTATTATTTTCCAGCCCATGATCGTATTTTATATCCTTTAATGATATATATCAAGTTTTGACAACTAGGCAGTAGCTTTATTCGCTGGAATATACGGAATAATCCCAGCTTTATAAGCTTGTTCTTGGATTTCATAAGTCGCTCTTCTGGCATCAATAATAAAACCATTAACCATAATCATCCACACCATAGGGTTATTGTCCATTTTAAAAGCGAGTAATAGCAAGTCTATTGCGAGTTTTTAAAAGTTTGCTAAGCACAAAAAGCGATAGCGAAAATCCAGTATCTTCAGGTTGAATGGGTATAGAACACAGGTAACAAAAATAATGATATAATTCATGGCGTCAAAAATGTTTCTTATTGGAGCTTGAATGAACAATCAAAACACCGGGGTTCTGTTAATTAATCTAGGAACACCAGACAGCTCTGAACCGAAAGCCGTCTATACCTATTTAAAACAGTTTTTAAATGATCCGCGAATCATCGATTTACCTGCCCCAATACGCTACATTTTAGTCAATGCACTGATTGTTCCTTTTCGCTATAAAAAATCAGCGCATGCCTACCAACAAATTTGGACCGACAAAGGGTCTCCGCTCTTGGTTCATAGCCAAGATCTGATCACGGCTATTAAAAAAGAATGTGGAAACAACTTTCAAATGGAATTAGGGATGCGCTATGGCAATCCCAGCATTGCTGATGCCATGCATCGATTAAAAAACTGTGAAAAAATCATCGTGATTCCTTTGTTTCCACAATACGCTTCTGCGACAAACGGCTCAGCCATTGAAGCCTTCTTAAAAATGATTATGAAGCAATGGAATATTCCTGAAATAACGATCAAAAAAGATTTTTTTGATCATCCGGACTTTATTAAGGCCTGGGCAGCTGTGATTAAAGAGAATGTGACATCAACCAAAATCGATACCTTGCTGTTTAGCTATCATGGAGTGCCTGAACGGCATATTGATAAAAGTGGCTGTCAAGCCGTGTGCTCACGCAAAGATGCTTGCCCCAAAAATACGGCTTGTTATCGAGCGCAATGTTATGAAACGTCTCGACTTATTGCAAAAGAACTTGGTTTAAGCTCAACCGAGTATCAAGTATCGTTTCAATCACGGTTAGGACGAACACCGTGGATCAAACCATACACCGATGAAGTATTGGTCGAACTGCGAGGCAAAAATATAGAAAATATTGCGATTGCTTGCCCTTCTTTTGTGACCGATTGTTTAGAAACCTTGGAGGAAATCAATATTCGGGCGCGGGCGCAATGGTTCGATTTGGGTGGAACATCTTTTACTTTTATTCCCTGTCTAAATGAACATGTATTGTGGGTAAAGGCCTTAGCAAAAATAATACAAGATCTCGCTCGATAATCCCGCCTTGCGATGCGAGATCCAAGGGGTCAACCTACCATAACGCTAAGGAACATTAGCTGATTAATATTGGGCAGCTCATGGCGGTTTGTTCTCGGATTAATTATAATGGATACTTCGCTCATCGAATTGCAAACCATGATAAAATTATTTTTTATATTAGTCATCAGTAGCGTTCTGGTAACCTCCCTGTCATCTTGCGGACAAAGAGGCCCGCTTTATCTTCCTACGCCAGAAACAACGCCAGATCATGCAAGCATCGCATCATGAGCCTTCATTTTACAAAAATGCATGGGCTTGGTAATGATTTTTTAGTCATTGATGCCGTCCGTCAAAAAGTAGATCTACGACCAGCGGATCTTTCTGCGTTGGCAAAACGCGATACCGGAATTGGTTTTGATCAATGCCTATTGATTGAACCGTCCAAGAGCGCCGGCATTGATTTTTATTACCGCATCTTTAATGCGGATGGGCAGGAGGTCGGTCAATGTGGCAATGGGGCGAGGTGCCTTGCACGCTTTGCAAAGCATTATGGGTTAACCACCAAAGACACACTGATCGTGGCAACAAAGACCACCACCATGCGTCTTAAAATTAATTTGGACCACAGCGTAACCGTAGAAATGGAGCCACCAAAATTATCCCCGCAAGCGATTCCCATGCGGGTACACGATCAAGCGGTCGTTTATTCTATTCCTCAAACCACTTATTGCGTCCATGCCATTAACGTCGGCAACCCACATGCTGTTTTGCAAGTCGATGATTTAAATACAACCGAGGTTACTATCATCGGTAAAATGATTTGTGAACACCCCCTCTTTCCCGAACAAACGAATGTTGGTTTTATGCAAATTTTAACACCCAGTCACATTCAACTTCGTGTTTATGAAAGAGGCGTTGGCGAAACCCGTGCTTGTGGAAGTGGTGCGGTGGCGGCGGCAGCTATTGGACAGCTTTATCATCAACTCAACGACGAAGTGACAGTAAGCCTTGAAGGCGGAGATTTATTGGTCCGCTGGCCCGCGGCCAAAGGCCCGATTTTTTTACAAGGCCCTGCAACCTTTGTTTATGAAGGCCAACTCCTGTGAGGACGTCATGCGTATTGTGATTCTAGGTGCCGGTCAAGTCGGTGGAACATTGGCGCGTAATTTAGCCCACGAAGACAATGACATTACTTTAATTGATCTAAACGAAGAACGCCTCCATGATTTGCAACATCGCATGGATATAAAAACCGTAAAAGGATGCGCGTCACACCCCAATGTGCTCTTAGAAGCGGGCATACAAAAAGCTGACATGCTGATCGCCGTCACCAATAGTGATGAAGTCAATATGATGGGCTGCCAAATCGCATATAGTTTATTCCGTACCCCCAATAAAATTGCTCGCATTCGCTCAGCCAATTATTATCAATACCCAGAACTTTTTAACAATCAACACGTCGCCGTCGATGTTTGTATTAGTCCTGAAAAATTAGTAACAGACCACATTGTCAATTTAATTGATTACCCAGGGGCCTCTCAAGTCCTCGATTTTTCTGAGGGCCGTGTATTGCTAGTTACCATCAAGCCCCAAGCCGGTGGGATGATGGTAGGAAAAACCATCCGCCAATTGGACAAACATTTAAGTGCCATTGAGGCAGGAGTGGTTGCCGTTTTTCGTGACAATGAACCAATTCCACTCGACATTGATTGCTTGATTGATAAAAACGACGACGTGCTGTTTATTGCATCTCCCCAAGCCATTCATCAAGTATTAATTGCACTCGGTCGTTACACCCACCCCAATCGACGAATTTTTATTGCAGGCGGTGGGCATATTGGTAGTAGACTCGCTCAAACGCTTGAATCGCGTTATAAAATAAAAATCATCGATCATAATATTCATCAAGCGAATCGTCTTGCCTCTCAGTTGCATAAAGCCACCGTTTTACAAGGAGACATCGCGGACAGGGATTTGCTCATCAATGAAAACATCGAATTCACTGATGTCTTTTGTGCCGTCACGAATGATGATGAAGCCAATATTATGTCTTGCTTACAAGCCAAGCGTTTAGGCACACGTCACGTCATGTCGCTTATCAATCGCAATGCCTATGTCGACCTCATTAACGAAAGCACCATCGACCATGCCATCTCGCCTCAATTAATAACCATTGGCTCTATTCTTACTAAATTGCGTCGCGGAAATATGGTGAAAGTTCATCGCCTTCAAAATGATGAGGCAGAAGCGATTGAACTGGTCATCAGTGGTGATAAACGAACCTCTCAAGTGATTGGAAGACGTTTAGATGAGATTGAATTACCCCAAAGTTGCATCATTGCAGCCATCGTCAGAGGGGAAAAAGTCAGTCTGGCTCATGATGCTTTTGTATTGGAAGCAAACGATCATGTCATTTTATTATTGCTTAAAAAACGTTACGTAAAACAGATTGAGTCCTTGTTTCAAGTTAATTTGACGTTTATGAGTTAGGGAGATTCGTTTTGCAAATTAAAACCATCTTACGCTTGATAGGGATTTTGCTGATTCTTTTTAGCTTAAGCATGTTAACCCCTCTGCCCATTAATCTAGTCTTTCATGAATTTTTCTACTTACCCTTCATCACTGCTTTTTCATGCACCTTAGGCACAGGCTTCATTCTTTGGTTTGGTTGTCGTCATCATAAACAGGAACTTAAAATCCGCGATGGCTTTTTAATCGTTGTTTTATTTTGGTTCGTTCTTTGTTTTTTTGCCTCGCTCCCCTTTCTTTTTGCAATACACTCAAGCCATCACATGACCGATGCTTTATTTGAATCGGTTTCAGGCTTTACCACCACTGGCGCGAGTGTGATCAATCACCTAGAAGGCCTCCCTCATGCCGTATTGTTTTATCGTCAACAATTGCAATTTTTAGGTGGGATGGGCATCGTTGTTTTAGGGGTTGCTATTTTACCAATGTTAGGTGTTGGAGGCATGCAATTATATCGAGCGGAAACACCAGGTCCCATGAAAGACTCCAAGCTGACACCCCGCATTGCACACACAGCAAAAGCGCTGTGGTTCATCTATTTTCTTTTGACCTTGTTATGCATGTTGTCTTATTGGTTTGCAGGGATGGATTGGTTTGATGCCTTGGGTGAAAGTTTCGCTACCGTTTCCACGGGTGGATTCTCCATGCATGATCGCAGTTTTGCTCATTATAATAGTAATAAAATCGAACTCATCGCCTGCTTTTTTATGCTGTTGGGCGGGACCAACTTTGCCTTGCATTTTGTAGCATTTAAACGTGCTAGCATAAAACATTATTGGCAGGACGAAGAATTTCGTTATTACATTGGGTTTCTATTCATAGCCAGTTTGATAATCACCATCAGTTTGGTTAATTACGATTACTACAAAGCAGATTCACAAGCGATAGTAAAAAGTTTATTTAATGTGATTTCGCTCGCCACCACCACCGGTTTTATTTCCGCACCGTTTAGCGGTTGGCCAACCTTCATCCCCATTTTGATTATGCTTTTAGCCATCGTTGGAGGATGCGCTGCTTCAACCAGTGGCGGCATTAAAGTCTTACGTACGCTTTTGATTTACAAACAAAGCCGACGTGAAATGATCCGCCTATTACACCCCCACGCGATCATTCCCATTAAATTTGGGAAACACCTTTTGCCAGAACCCATTTTACAATCCATGTGGGGTTACATTTCTGTTTTTATCGCACTCTTTTTATCACTGATGGTCCTCTTCATGGCTTTTGGAAATAATTTTATCACCTCCTTTTCAGCCATCACCGCAAGCCTTGCAAATGCTGGTGCAGGATTAGGCAACATCAGTGTGAGTTTTGATAAACTAAACTTGCAAAGCAAGTGGTTATTAATGTTTGCCATGATTGCAGGACGTCTTGAAATATTTTCGCTACTTATTTTGTTTTCACCGCAATTTTGGCGACGATAAGGAGCTCAGCTATGTGGAGCTTTTTAGCTTCCAGCGCTTATGCAGCCAAAGCCATTGTTCGGGATGAGCTAAGATAATGCGCTCTAGTGCTTGGTTGTATGCCAGGGTGTTTTGATACAGCGAGGCTTGGGTACTGCCATGATCTTGCCAGGGGATTGGGTCGAAAAATTCCAATACGTGGCGACCGTCGTCTAATCGGTAGGATGCTGCGGGAACAACGGGAATGCCGGTGTGGCGAGAGAGACTGGCTAAGCTTCGATAGGTTCCCGCTTTTTTGCCAAAAAATTCCGCAGCAATGCCATCTCTATTGGCAAGGGAGGCGTGTTGATCAAGTACAAAAACCACAGCGTGATTTTTTTCTAGTGCATCACAAACTTGTTGTAGCGAATTTTTTTTAGGAATAACCTGCAATCCTGCACGATAATAACGCCGAAATAATAACCGCTCTAAGGTTTTATTACCTAAGGTGCGTCTTATAAAATGAAATTGCCCTTGGAATTGTTTAAAGTTGGCAATGCCTCCTATTGGTGCAAATTCCCAACTGCCAAAATGCCCCGTCAGCACCAACACCCCGCGGTTGTCTTTGGCTATCTCAAGTAAGCGCTCATATCCTTTCACCATGACCCGCGATTGCAAGGTGTCATCAGACATAAAACGCAGTTGAATCATTTCTTTTAAGGACGTTGCCAAATGAGAATAAAATGCTTTTGCTAAATGAATTTTTTGTTTTTTATTTAAGGCATCACCAAAGACTTGATCAATATTATCTTGGACAATACGACGTCGATAGGGAATACATTTATAAAGAAATCGTCCTGCGAGAGATGGCTTCAAGCTCTCAATTTTCTGCGCGATGTCACTCACAAGCTTTCATCACCAAACAAGCATTCATGCTAGCAAAGCCACGGTTTATCATCATGGCATAAGCACCACTCGATAACTCTCGATGGCAAGCCGTTGCATCGATTGCTTGGCAATCGGGTGCTAACTGTTGAAGATTGGCAATACCAGGAACGCATTTTTCTCTTAACGCAAAAGCTGTGAACACGGCATCCAATACACCAGAGGCACAAGCGGTATGCCCTATCGCCCATTTAAAGGCCGTAACTGGCAGAGCACACTCACCAAACACCGATGTGATCGCCGCTGCTTCACTCACATCGGATTTTTGATTTCCATTTCCATGGGCCACCATCAAGCCGATGTCTGAGGGTAATAAATTGGATTGATCCAAGGTGTTTTTTAACAAGTTCGCTAACTGTTCGCCACCTGCCTCAATAGAAAATAATCCAACGGTTTCAGTGGCCGATTGCCCACCAATGATTTCGGCATAACATTTAGCATGGCGAGCATTGACACTCGCTTCACTTTCTAACACCAAGGCACCAGCTCCTTCAGACAACAGTGTGCCATCATGCTCTGTATCAAAGGGTTTTAAATGGCGATGACTAATCACCCCTAATTTGTCGTAGTAATATAATCCCTGGGGCTCAAGAGCCACATCATATGCCACCACCACCGCACGTTCGGCTTGGCCATTTTTGATCGCATGATAAGCCTCAATAATGGCTTGGGTTCCACTGACGGCATGGTTGGCAATGTTTTGATTGATTCCTTTAAAACCGTAGGTCATCCCCGTGTAGGCCAATACGTTATTTGGTAAAATACGCAATAACCACATGGGATGGACTTCATCGAACAGTTGATTTGCAAATGGTTGCATGTCCCCATCTGTTTTGGCGACTAAAGGTAAAAAATCATATTGTTGATAGAATTTATTTCCAGGTGATCCGACATACACAGCGGTCGCATCATTGAATGTTTCAGTGCTCGTCAGCGTGTCACGGTATTGAATGAATTGACTATGCTCCACCGCTTTGATAGCCGCATGAATCCCCATCACGTCTTGACGAGAAATCACTTTTAATAGTTTGCGATCAGGTAACAAATTAGCCGGTTGAAAATCTTTAAGCTCTCCGCCTAATTTACAAGGCCAGGATGACACATCCCAGGTCTTCATTTCACCAAGACCCGTTTTTTTATCGAGGATGGCACGCCATGTGTCATCAGCGTTTGCACCCGCGGCCGTCAGTGCACTTAAGCCTGTAATAAATACACGATTGCTCATTTAACCACCCGATCAAAGTCAGGATGCTTAAATACCAACGCACTATTCGAACCACCAAATCCGAAAGAATTAGAAAGGACCACGCCCAAAGATTTCTCACGTGGGCCATCAACCACATAGTCCAGATCACAGTCTGGATCTGGGGTCGTTAAATTCGCTGTTTTTGGAATCTTGCTTTCTTTGATAGAAAGCACAGACAGTGCCGCCTCAAGCGCACCCGCTGCTGCAATCAAGTGGCCGGTTTGACTTTTTGTGGAGCTCACAGGCATTGAAGCAGCACCTTCTTTAAACACAGCCTTGATGGCGTTGGTCTCACTTAAATCATTCATTTTTGTTGAGGTACCATGGGCATTAATGTAATCAACGTCGCTTGCCCCCACACCCGCATCTTTGAGGGCATTTTCAATCGCTTGGATTGCTCCATCGCCGTTCGGATGAGAATCTGTTATCCGATAAGAACTAAGACTATTTCCCTCGCCTGCCAATTCCGCGTAAATGGTGGCGCCTCTTGCTTTCGCTTTCGACCATTCCTCGAGAATTAAAAAAGCAGCCCCTTCACCTAAAACAAAACCGTTGCGTGTCCCATCAAAGGGGCGACTGGCTGTGGTTGGGGTGTCGTTATAGGTTGATAAAGCACCCAGCAGGCAAAAGCTTGATACGCCAAGCGGGTTAATCATCGAATCAAATCCACCAGCCAATAAATAATCGGCTTCGCCACGTCGAATCACTTGCATCGCAAGCCCAAGTGCCTGGCCACCAGACGCACAAGCCGTGTGCACGGATGTCGCGTAACCCCCAATACCAAATTGATGAATCAATAAAGAAAGTCCGGAATTGGAGAGTGTCTTACCAAAATCCTTGAGTTTATAAA
>Ga0214923_10001961_pt1 | contig 28308 bp, 63 predicted proteins | sample LL1510_MetaG_FD_177993 | JGI IMG/M metagenome (GOLD analysis project Ga0214923, IMG submission 177993) | Freshwater microbial communities from Lake Lanier, Atlanta, Georgia, United States - LL-1510 | ecosystem: Environmental > Aquatic > Freshwater > Lake | place: USA: Georgia | collected...
TCACTGAGGATCCTCAATTTTATAATGTCCCTGTCACAATCAAGGCGAAGGCTATCGAAGAGTTGACAGACGAAACTTTTTTGCGTATAATGCGTAAGATTCGTTCCCAGCGTGATCGGGCTGTTGCGCTGAGTTCTAATTGAGTAATCTCTTGATCGTTTTGTGACATCCAATATCTAGTTTTCTTGCTATTTGTCGATATGAGTATTTACCGGTATTATAGAGTTCACGAATTTGTTGAATTTTATCTAGACTAACTTTGCGGGGATTATGTCTACCTGTATTGGTTTTTTTAGGTAGCCATCGTAAATTATTTATGTGATTATTATGTTTATTGCCGTCAATATGATCTATTGTAGGATTTATCATATTTGATGGTGGTACGCTTCCAAAGGTATCCATCACTAAATGATGAGCAAAAATTTTCTTATTATTACCACAAATAGAATATCTGATATAATTAGAACTATTTATATCTGGTTTCATGAATCTATTCAATCTGAGAGAATAAATTCTACCATCTTCATAAATAATATGATTAGGAAATTTAGGGTTTATTTTAGAATTCATGACAAGCCTCCAGTATACCCTTATAATACCCCAAAATACTGACTTGACAAGCAAAATAAATACAGTATACTTATCGTATTGGCCTGTTTCTTAGAAAAGGAGGGTATCTATATCCCTAATTGGTGTCTAAATAAATTGACAGTGGAACATAACGATTCTCATATGTTAGACCGTTTCGAGAATGCGTATAATAGAGGAAAAGCCTGTCAAGAATTTTTACCTATTCCAGAAGGTTATTATGATAATGGCAAATGGTATGACTGGTGCATAGATACATGGTCAACAAAATGGGATATTGGGGCTGATATTGGTACAGACAAAGAGGAAAGATACGGATTGAAGGCTACCAGAGTAGGCAATCAAGTAAATTGTTCATTTGATAGTGCGTGGAGTCCTCCTGTTGGTTTGTATGATAAACTGGTCGAGTTGGGATATAATGTGAGGGCTAGTTATTGGGAACCGGGTATGTGCTTTTGTGGTATTTGGGATAATGGTGCTGATAATTATGTAGACTATCCTAGTAAGGATATGATTCCTGTCGCATTGTGGAATGAGTTTGGTATGGAAGAATTCTTCGAGGACGATCCAGAAGAAGCGACTACCTAAACGCGGTTCGCTCTAAGTTCTTTGCCCAAGAGGACTTAGGGCGAATTTGCGCCGCCCCGTTCGTCGTAAGTCTTTATGTATCAACCACTTGCATCAAAAAATATTTTTTCAAGAAATCCCTATTGACAAGTCGATAAAATAGAGTATAATGCACAAACTATAGCGGCGAGCCAGCGTCGGACCGGGGGCAGGAAAACCATAAAAGCGACCCCGGAACTGGCAATACAACTCTGCTGATAGTTTCCTTAGATAAGGTAAAACCTTGAGGTTGAACGGATTAGTACCGAGAGGCTGTTCGTAAAACTATCGGCGGTCGGTACACTGTCGGCAATATTCGGCTAGGGAGTTGCGTGTTCTACCCGCCAACCGACACTAAATAAGTGATGCAACACGATCTCTTCTAACTCCTTACGGATAAAGAACTTGCGTCGAGGCCGGCGCACCCCGTTCGTTCTAAGTACTGCTCTATCAACACCTTACGACTAAAAATAATTATTTCAAGAAAACCTCTTGACAAGACCGATAATAGATGGTAGGATATCCAATATGAAAATCGTAGCCAAACAAAATGCACGAAAATGGGTCAAGGAAAGACTAAAAAGACATCCGGGCTTATGGGCCATAGAGCGAACAGAGCAAAGTGTGCCATGTTGGCCTGGAGAATTAGCCATCCATATCAAAAATTTATCTGATGGCTGGAGTGGTTGGTTTCCGATAAAAGATATTGACATTAGTGAATCAGTAGAGTAGAATATGAGAATGTTTCGTAAAATCATTCTGTTTTTCCCATCCTTGACCATGTTTTTTCTGGCATACTTTACGTTTATTTGTGATAATGAGGCTACTCACTTTAGTTTTAGGTGGAAATAATGGAATGGTTTAACTCTCATAAGAATCCGCCAAAAGTTGGGCAGAAGGTCTATTATTTTGGGTCTAATATTGGTATAGGGATTGGTAATTATTCGTATGATACAGATCAGCATATGACAATGAAAGATGGTAAACGGGTTGATCTTTGTCCCCATTTGTTCAGGAATGTTATTTGGGGATTGGTAGATGCTTGTGACGCTCCGTTCTGGCTGCCATACGACGAGGAACGGGCTAAGAGTTGGTGTCCTATTATTCCAGAAGAATATACAAAAGGATTATACGATTGAAAACTCTTAGTGATATTTGTCCGTGTGGGGCCTGTGATGAATTATGTTGGAAATATGATAAGAATGGTATAATCTGGATATTTTGCCAGCAATGCCATTGGTGGTATATCGGTAACTCGTTGTAGAATAAAGACTTAGAGTAAATTCGGCGGCGAAAATTTGTCGTAACTCCTTATATCTCAACACCTTACGTTCAAAAATATTCTTTCAAGTTCTCCCTTGACAGTTGCCGATAATAGATGTACACTAGAACAAGACGATAGATGCGGGCCGCTGGCAGAATGACGTCAAAGAAGCCACGGTTAAATGCAAAGCCGAGTATGGCATAACCCAATCTATTTGTCTTGCCTAATCCTACGGATTTGCTGCCGTTGCTGATAGTCAGCCAGAATAAGAGGCACTTGACAATTAAAGTTTTTAAGGTAGAATGTCGATATGAAACCTAAACCACTACACGGCGAAGTGCGATTCCATCTTGGTGGTGGGGCTAATTATATGCACTGGCAACTGAAAATTAAGCAAGGGTCTAAGACTGTTGAGGTATCTTATTATGATCCTGCTGAATATCAGTTGGAAATGAGAGGTTGTAGATTAGTTAATCAGCCTAATAAGGCTAAGAAAGTTCATGCTACTGGTGTGCATGATGTGAGTGGATGGGTTAGGTGTGAGGAGTTGACATTACGCCAGAAATTTTATCCAATTTTGCCAGTTGACAATCTGGAAAAGTTGTATTATAATCCAATCCGCGATCCGTTCTGGCGACGAGAAAGCGATAACAATGAGTTCATTTGGGACAATAGCGAATATGACACCTTGATTACTCATGGTAAACAGGTATATGTCCTAGAAGAACGAAACGGAAATTTTGACGGTATTTACGAAATTGAACCTAAGTACGTAGAAGGATTTGGAATTTATGCTTAATATTCAAGTGACTGTGGCCGAGGCTATTGCTATTGCTCACACGGCAAGCAACGATCTTCATGATCGTATCGTGTCCGCTCTGGAAATGGCTCTTGGCGTCAACCAGAGGCGGGTCGTGACTATAACTGGAGGTATGACTCTGGACAACCGTATTCCTTGCATCAAGGCTATTCGACTTCACACCGGGTGGGGCTTGAAGGAAAGCAAGGAGTGGACGGATTTTCTGGTGGGTGGCTGGAAGGGCGATAAGTGGTATCCTGCTGCTACAAACACCAAGCAGAGCATCACTCTCAAGACTCCGGAAGCGGCTGAAAATCTCTTGCGTGATCTGGCCGGTTTGGGTTGTGAGGGTTATCTCTCGTAACCTAAAGCCTTGCTCCTAAAGCACTTAGGGCGAGGCCGCGGGCGAAAATTTGACGTAAGTGCTTACTGGATAACGACTTAGGAAGAATAAAAATTTTTTGAGACTCGTTCAAGTTCGGTCTTGACAATGCCGATACTATACTGTAGAATGATAGAGTACGACGCAAGACGCTGCCACGAAGCCAACTTTAGAAACCTTCATGGCACTCTTGACAAGTGAGTATCAGTAGCGTATACTGATATTGTGACGATTGGAACTATAACACTTTTGGAGAATGAGACATGAAGAAGTTTTCTTTTATTGTTGATGTTGTGGCTGACGAACTGGATCGTGATGAAGTTGCTGGTACTATCAGAGATTGCCTGACCAGTAATCTTCCGGGTGATGTTTACTCTAATGTCAAGACAGGAGAGGTCAAGGCGTTCAGTGAACAGGGTTGGAAGGTTTTTCGTGCTAGGGTTATGGGTATCACGGCAAAGCAGGCTGGCGATGCTCATAATGGCAAGGTCGAGGTTGTCTCTGTTGCCTAAATAATACAAACTGGACTATGCCAGTATAAATAGATTTTAGGCATAGTGCGGCGGGATAACTCCCGCGTAATGATGTGGGCAATACCCACCTAGTAGAGTCTAACCAACTAATAACCAGCGTGGTTGCTGGGAAGGGGTCTGCTACTAGTAATATAACGATGGTAAAGTGGCTCCACCATCAAACCGTATAGCCTCTATGGGACGCCATAGGGGCTTGCGGCGTTACCAGAGGTAGCATATAATACAAATATGACCCCGTAGCTCAACGGATTAGAGCGAGCGGTTTCTACCCGCTAGGTTGGGGGTTCGAATCCCTCCGGGGTTATTTTGTTGGGAGCGTAGATCAATTGGTTAGATCGTTAGCCTGTCACGCTAAAGGTTGCGGGTTCAAGTCCCGTCGCTCTCGCTAAGTTGTTGCAACATAAGGACTTAGGGCAAATCCGCGGGGCCGACCTTGACGTAACTACTTGAGCCACAAGGGTTTGCGTCAAAAAAATATCTCTTAAAGATTCTCTCTTGACTGTGCCGATACCATAGTGTAGAATCGTAGCACAGGAGAAAGAATATGAAAACTGCAAATGGTAACGATAAGTTGGGTAAAGAAAACTGTATCGTAGTGAGTCGCCCGGTTGGCGATACTTGCCCTAGTGATTGTGATTTTCTCGGTAATGGTTGTTATGCTGAGGACTTGGAGAATATCTATCCCGGTGTGCGTCCAGCCGGTATGCAAAATCTTATCACGGAAAAAAATCGTATCCGTGCTATGCTTGTAGATGCTGTCAAGAAAAATAAAGACGTTCGCTGGCATGAGCGTGGCGACTTTTTCAAGTATGGCGAACTTGACCATGAATATGTAGATAACGTACTGTGGGCGTGTGAAAGTATATTAGTGGATGGTGGTAGTCTGCCGACCATGTGGGCTTATACCCATATCTATGATAGTCGGTTGTCTACTGAACTTGGCAAGTATATAAATATGTATGCTAGTATTCACGATGGTGAAGATATGAAACAAGCAAAAGAGGCTGGTTTCAAACTTTTTGCATGGTGTGATAGTGATACTAAAATTGCTCCCAAGCGTCCTCGTGGTAAGGTGAAAGTTACCGCATGGAGAGCATCGTTACCAAAACTGGTTGTACTAGAGGGTGAGAAGTTTATCACTTGCCCGGAAATCCGTCGTGGTCGTGGTGTTGTAACTTGCACAAAAACTAAAAATAGTGTACACTGTGATCTCTGCGTAAGGGGATTAGCCAATGTATTATTTCCCTCCCATTGAGATTTTGGTGTATATGCTAGTGGGCTTCAACTCACTAGGATATACACACTATGAAACATACTAATATAAGTAAATATATAAGAGAAAATAAGAATGAATTTAAACAGCATATTTTAAATAGAAAAACAGAAAAAGAATTATCTGAAATATATGGTTGTTCTAATGCAACAATCATAGCAATGAAAAAAGAGTTAAAACTACAATCAGGAGATTTATTTAAAGAAAATCAATTTAATCATAAATCCGATATAACACACTGTAAAAGTTGTGGCAAAAAAAGCAAAAAAAATACTTGTTCTAAGTGCGTACAAAAAAGATCAAATATAGCCAAAAAAGAGCTATTAGTTGAAAAGGCCGGGGGAAAATGCGTAAAGTGTGGATATAAAGAATGTATAGCAGCATTGGATTTTCATCATATTGATCCTAAAACTAAAGAAATAAATCTTAATACTAATCTAAATATAGATATTAAATTTAAAGAAATTGAAAAATGTATTTTGCTATGTTGTCGATGTCACAGAGAACTGCACTGGCAAGAGTCTATTGACTTTGTTCAAGCAAACAGATATGCTATAGACAAGACAAAAGAAAGATTGTTTCCTTCTCACTAGGAGAATAGTATGGCTACTATGTATATTGGTAAATATGCTGATGGCGGAAGTAAAAACTCTTTCTATAAAATGAAAGGTAGAAAATACGGTTTCAAAAGTTTTCCTAACAAGAGTTTGGCCGAGTTTTCTCATCATGTTCAAAGCGATTTGTCGGCACCATTTACTTTTGCTCCTCGTGTTTATAGTCCGGTGTGCAGGATACGAGTTCCTAACTATTTTGCAGTATCAGATGGTAAGGGTGGGATTAGGTGCGAGGAGGAACTGGTGCTGAGCGACTGGGGATACTTGACTGAAATCGCCTCACCCTGCAAGTGTAGAACGTGCGATGGATACTGTTATGAAAATGATCTGTGTGATAAGTATGATGCTATAAATGATCTGGTGGGTGAAATCTATGATAGTTTTGGTATCAATTATACCGATGCTCACAATGCTAATCTTGGATATGTCAAACGAGGCAATAATAAAGTATTAGTTATTGTGGACATTGGACGAGAGAGTATGGGCGAGATTGGAGAGTATGAGGAACCTTGTTGGGCTGAAGGTAGCGGCGGCGATGAATATGAGTATTGCTCATGTAAAAAATGTGGAGGAGAGTATAGTGCCTAAATATTATATACAATCTGGCACTCTACAACTCATATACTCAACGGATCAAAAACCACTAGATGCAGCAGTAGCAGCGTTATGGGAAACTAATAAATTTGATACTTTAGATGAACACTTTTATGTTGATGAGCGAGGATTCAAAAACTATGCTACAGCATTACCAGATACCAAGGTATACAAAACTGCCAAGGTTGTAAGACGAGCGGGCTGGAGTATGGAAGAAGACTAAAACTCTCCCTAAGTCCTTTGTGGGTAACCACTTAGGACAAACGGGGCGGCGAAAATTTGACGTAAGTGCTTATGGTTCAACCACTTAGGAAAAACTAAAGAATGGGTTGACAAGTGACGATAAGTATGGTATGCTAGTGAAACGTAAAGGAGAGCGAATGATTCAATGGATTGGGGTGCTGGTGGCACTCTTGGGTTTGGCTTATACTGGTGTAAAAGACTATCAAAAGGGTGATATTAAACTTCCTAAACTTCCACAAAAACAGTTGACAAAACCAGTTTATCCGGTACAATACTGTTTAATGGCGTATGATCCTAATTTAGACAAGGTTTTCTATTTACATGATAATGGACAATGGTTTGACTATGCACCACCTCAACGACGATACTCGACCCCAACGCAACCATAATAAAATCAAAATCAAGGTCAAGCAACCTTGGGAGTTGGCTACTGGACACCGAGAAGAACGTAATACATTGTTTGATAACCGTCCCAAGCGTCAGCGAACACGACGCGACATTGACAGAGGGTGGCGTCAAGAGTATGATATGTAGGATTGCCGGTATAACTCAGTTAGCAGAGTGTCAAATTTGTAATTTGAATGTCGTGGGTGCAAATCCTACTACCGGCTTTGTAATATGATCCGGGATGGTGTAAAAGTAGCACGGAATACTTTGGATATTCCTGTCGAGGTGCAAATCCTTGTCCCGGAGTTTGATGCTCGGTGGCGAAATTGATAAACGCAGTTGACTGTTAATCAACCGTCGAAAGACTTGCTGGTTTGAGTCCAGCCCGAGCAGTTATATTTTAGAGGTCAGGCAGATACTGTTTTGCTGCACCGCTTTGCTAAAGCGGACCGGTGAAAACCGGTCAGGGTTAGATTCCCTGGGCCTCTGTTATTGGCGTAGTTCAATAGTAGAATAACGGTCTCCAAAACCGTAGATGGTGGTGCAATTCCACCCGCCTTTGCTTTCTGTTTGCGTAAGTTATTGAAAATAAAAGACTTAGAACAAATTTGACGGCGAATTTTTGACGTAAGTACTTGACTCATAACGACTTAGGATTTTTCTAAAGATTCTGCTTGACACCAGCCGATAAAGAATGTAGAATACAACACACGGGGCGTTGCAGCCGGTAGTTGCAATCACTCTTATAAGGTGACCAAAAGGTAGGTTCGACTCCTACACGCCCTACTCGGAGGCTGACGTTCCCGGCGGTTTAGCGTGGTTCCGCCCCAACAAAAACTACGCTTCACGGTCCCATCTTCTAATGGTCAGGAAAGCAGACTTTCAATCTGTTAATATGAGTTCGATTCTCATTGGGATCATTCAAGTTTCTCTCTTGACAAGCCGATAAGATATGGTAGACTACTCCAAAGAAAGGGAAGATATGAAAACCATTCGTTTCTACGATATGATGGTCGATTGCATTGAGAATGGAATTGAGACTAGCAAGCAACTGGCCCATGAGTTTAGACTTGATCTACCAGTGGATTTTGATCTGGATAATGCTTTTGATATGCTGAACGAAAAGACTGGCTATGATGTTTATTCCTTTAGGTATGAGGAAATAGTCTGAGATAATTGGGGGTCAAGCTTTAATAGTGAAGCATCAGACTTTTAATCTGAGGAAGAAGGAGCATTACCTTCGGCCCCTACTTTGTATTTAGTCCAATAACCTCTAGGAGGTTTGGAGAGATTATATTTTTTTGTCCATTTTTCAACAGCCTTATCGGATACTCCATACTGTTTGGCTATTTGAGTAGTTGGTTTTTCCCATAAAAGTTTTTCTAGATAATCTTTTGTAGGCCATTCTACTTTTTTATTGCGAGGTTTTTTTGCCTGAATTTTCTTTTGTTTTCTGTACTTACGATCATGCTCCCAATGACAATTAGGACATAATATAAGTATATTATTTTGATCATTAATAATAGAAACTAAAGTATCTTCCGGAAAAGAATGTATTGGTTTTATATGGCATACTTCAACATGTTTATCATATCCACAATATTGACATACTTTGATGTGTTTATATTGATTTCTGGCTCTACCTCTAATGATATTAAATCTAGCACTTTGTCCATGAACGATGCTGTGAGTAGTATCTTTGAGAGTATGAAATTTAATTCTATTATTAGAAGAACATTTATTGCAGTATTTTGATTTGATAGTTTTATATTGACCACAATCGCAAAAATTATATTGTTTAGGATATTTATTAGGTGGCAGCATCGTACTATACCTAAAAACAGAAATGTTGGTTGTAGGTTCAATATATAATACACAAAATTCTGATCAAAGCAAGTTTTTTTCTCAAAGTATTGACAAGAAACCGACGATAAAGTAAAATAAGGCCAAGGGTTGACAAATTCGGCTGACTGGTGTATAGTAGGTATCAAAGGAGAGATGATAATGTACGATTACGAGAATGATGATTACGAATACGACTACCACGATATTGTGGATGACGTAGATTTTATTGACGATGAAACCTATTATGACGATGGCACCGACGAGCCTTGGATGGGTACAGACGAAGATGAAAACGAGGTAATGGATAATACTGGTTGGGAAAACTATTACCATAATATCACTGACGAACTAATTGATGACTGATCTCTCTTCTGAACGGACGCAACTTGGTGGGACAAGTATCTATTCTTTCTTTCCTTTCTTTATAGTACGTTCGAATCGTACCGTCCGTTTTTATGAATGTGCTGAACACTATGGTTGATGAATTTCGCCGTACCGAAGATGGTAAAATTATCCAAGGTGCCAGCCATACTTGTAGAGTTCTAAACCATAAGATTCGTAATAAGGTTATTATCAAGGCTGTGTGTGATCTGCGTAAGATTGCGGATGAATTTGATAGTATCGCTTGCTGCGGCGTGAGTGGCTTAACTGTTGTACCACAAATAGCAGAAATTCTAAATAAGCATATTGTGGTTATTCGTAAACCAGATGAAAAACGCTATAGTGAATTTTATATGGAAGGTGTTTCGCCATTCAGATATGTTATTGTTGACGATCTAATCTGTTCTGGCGATACTCTCAAGTGGATCAAGCAAGCAATCTATGAGGATAATCCAAAGGCTCGGTGTGTTGGGTTGTATTGCTATATTCCAGAAGAGTGTGCATATACTCAGGCAACAACCAAAGAATTTGAAGCACGATACCGGATCCCTCTCCTAAATCCTGCTCCAGCAAAGACTTAGGGCGAGTCGGGCGGCGCCGCCGCGACGTAACTCCTTACATATCAACACCTTACGGCACGAAATTTTTTCGCAAGTTTTCCTGTTGACAAGCCGATAAGTATAGTGTAGAATCAGTCTAGTTGAACGAAGAACAAGTAACACGAAAGGGTTGGTTTTATGGCTCATGCTATCGAAAATGTAAATGGTCAGGATTGTATGTTTTATGTTGGCGAAACCCCTTGGCACGGTCTGGGGCAAAAGTTGGAGGACAACCCATCTATTAGCGAGGCTATTTCCGCTGCTGGTCTGGATTGGGAAGTTGGTTTGAAGGATTTGTTTACCAGTGAGGGAACGCCTGTTCCTGCTCGTGCCACCTATCGTAAGACCGACAATAGCATCCTCGGGGTTGTGGGGCCGCGTTATACGCCGCTCCAAAATCAAGATGCTTTCGATTGGTTCCAGCCTTTTCTCGATGCTAATGAGTGTGGATTGCATACTGCCGGATCACTTCATAATGGGCAAAAAGTATGGGTGCTTGCAAAATTGAATAGAGACAATTGTGAAATTGTTCCGGGTGATACTGTGCAAAAGTTTATTTTGCTAAGTAATAGCCATGATGGTACTACTGCTATTAGGGTGGGTTATAGTCCTATAAGGACGGTTTGTGCTAATACTTTGGCTCTCGCCCATAGTAAAAATAGTGGTAGTAAACTGATTCGTATTCGTCATACTCGTTCTAGTAAGACCAATTTGGAGCAGGTTCGTGATATAATGGATAATATTAATGCAGAATTCGAGGCTACTGCGGAACAGTATCGATTCCTGGCATCAAAAAACTTTAATCAGGCCGATGTTCGTCGGTATGTTAAAGTAATGCTAGGTATCGAAGGTACGATTGATGATGATATTAAGACTCGTACCCGTAATATTATGGATGAAATTCTGGCTCTTATCGAAGGGCCTAAGCAAAGTGCTACTGGAGTAAGAGGGACTTGGTGGGCAGCAATGAATGGATATAATGAATATCTAAATTATCATAAAGGTCGCACCGCTGATAATCGTATCGATTCACTCTGGTTCGGCCAAAATGCTAATGATAATATTAAAGCATTAGATAAGGCTTTAGAGTTTGCGAACGCCGTCTGATCTTTTCGTGTCACGATGAAAAGGGGGAGAGCCGTGGCTGGGAAACCGGCTGCGGCTTTCTCTTTTGATTCAACATCATTTGACGTAAGTGCTTGGTATCAAAGGACTTAGGGCAAACCGGGCCCCGAAATTTAGTCGTAAGTTTAAGTGGCACAACGGGTTACGTCAAAAAAGTTATAGACAAAACGCCAGACTGCCGATATAATGGATAGGTGTGTGGTTGTAAGTCTTTATGGGACAAAGGGTTAGGTTAAAATAATAAGTATAAATGTAAAGAGTCAATCCTTTTGATTTTGTCCTATCTAATCCAACGGATTTGCTGGTCATGCTGATAGTCAGCCAAAAAGTCGCTATAGTAACAAGAGTCACTGATTCTAAATTCTTATGCTGTAACCACTTGCGACCAGTCTTAGAGTGTGGTATACTGTGATAGTAACAAGGATGTAAAAACGATAGTAAATAATCTTTTGAGATTAATTCTCAATATAAAAATTTTTGATAGTCTCACCTAATCCTACAAGTTTGGCGGTCGTGGCGATAGTCAGCCAAAAACTGTGGTCTTTTAATTATGCAGAAAGAAGTTGAAATGGATGATATTATTCGATCACTTAATTATACCTTAGATTGTTCTAGTCAAAGACTCAAGTTGTATATGGATACTGGTAATGGGAGGTATCTTACTGATTGTGAGATGTATTTGAGGGTTGCTAATATTTATATTACTGAAATTAATAAGGGGAAAAGATGAAAGTAATTAAGATTAGTATGGAACTTTTTATAGACGACGATCTTGACTACGATAAGGATAGGATTGCTAATTACCTAAATAATAAATTGTATACTGATCCTGAATTCTTTGGGGGGTTTGTGGCTGAAAATATTGTGGAGATTAAAGAATGGGAATGATTACTGTTACAGATAAAAATCGTGATGATATTATTCGGGTCTATGCTTCTAGTATCTTGGATGGTATGGATTATGATACTCTTTATAGTTGGGCTTATGAAAAGTTAGTGGAAAGTAAAGATCTTATGGATAATATACCTTTGGAGGACGAGATCAAAGAATTTTATCCTGAGATTCTGGCCGAATGATGTAAGTTCTTTATAGTCAACACCTTGCGAGAACCGATAGATATGGTATACTGGGGTGAGGAGGTTGTCAAATGATTTATTTTACTTTATGCTGTTTAGCATACGGTTGTTTTATATTTTCTATTTACCTTGTTTATAAAAGGGGTTAATTTATGACCTACGATGAGGAGTACAATTCGTACAGATTCAACACTAAAGATATGGAGATTATTCTTGATGCTCTATCATATGTTCATTGGAATGATCGGTCCCTGTCTCAGTCTGATCGGGATTATATTGATGGTTTGTATCAGTCACTTGACAACTCGGGAGTAACAACAATCTAATTGTACTGCGCCCCACAGATTTGTCAACTTTCTTTTCAACAACGAGGTGCTTTATTCTTGGTTTTTGTATTGCTGTTAGTCTGATGATTGGTTTTGTTCATGGTGGTATTGCTAAGTAAGTATTGTATAAGAGATATATATTATATCCACCCCGATGCATAATATATAAACCTATTTCGGTATCTTGTCAATAGACAAAATTTTAAAGAATTATGTTTAATCCGTGCGATGATATATTATATTTCTATTTGTTAATGGGTCAGAGATATTTCGTTGATAAAACCCCAAACTTTCATGAACCACCATCTTGGTTCGAACAAAAAGTTTTAATCACTAACGAGAATCTTTTTGACATTAACAAACTTATTAAGCTAAAGGATAGTAGTCAGGAAATAAGACAGGCCCCTTAAAAATATATTTGACTCGTAGTATTTTCTGGTATAATACACGAGTCAACGAGGCCGACAGTCAGCCGCTTTAAAAGTGGTGGATAATTGGACTCATGGACAATTGTAACTTTTTTACTTTTGTTTATGAGGTGATTTATGGCTAGTGCTTTTAGTGTTACGAATTCTAATCGTGACGAGATTCAGGTCAAGTATGTAGATTCCATAATTAGTCATTTAGACTTTATGGATATACGTAATCTGCTTAGAGATTATCTTCATAGTGAAAAAGATAAATACTCTAACGAAGATTTAGCGGATGAAATTAAGAGCCGCGACCCTGAAGTTTGTAAAGAAGTTTTTGGGCGTTTTTATCGCCCACTAAGGGAAGAGGCTGAAAGCGAGGTGGGTCATGCCTAGAATCTTTAATAGGACTCTGGCGTTCGATGTGGAGGGCGAGATTTATGACACCGATACATCACCAGAGGAAATTTTAAAGAACTACGATTTTCACTTCAAAGACTACGATGATGGTGGAGATAAATCATATCTATCTGTGGAACATAAGGATCATAGGGGTAAGATTTCCAGAATCAGTAGTAGACCTAAGATTGGAAAATCCAAAAAGAAAGATACTGAATACTTTATAATATGAGGTGACTTATGATAGACTTTCCATTATTTAGTTGGTATTGGATTGGTGGAATAACTTTAACTCTATTAACACTTATTGGGTTAGGAGTTTGGTTTAGTTATTTTTGGAATCCACATACTCATAGTAAAAATTTATAAAACTGTTTTTACAAACCTTTGGTAATAATCAGGTCCGGCGATTAGTCTCAGCTAATCCGCCGGATTTGGTTTTATTGGTAGTAGTCAGCGAGATTGTGACATATAAGAAACAGTACCTTGTGTTACACATTCATTTGGTTATTATATCACAAAACACGGCCGCATGGAAGCGGCATCCTTTTACACTGGAGAAAAATAATGAAGAATATACTATTACTAATCGCTCTTATGTTTGTTGGTTCAGTTAGTTATGCTGGTGAATGTGTTAATGGAAGTTGCAAGGTTCTTCGTAGTCGTGCTGTTAATGTAACAAAAGAAGTTGTGCAGGTTCCTGTTACAGTAACTCGTCGCACTGTTGAGGCTACTCGTAATGTAGGACGTAAAACAGCAGCCCGAATTCGTAGTGTTGTTCGTTAATATAATATCATTAACAAAATCCCCGAATGTCCCTTAATAATACATATCGGGGGTCTTGTTATAATTCAAGGAGGAATATTATGAGACTTTTAGTAACAACATTAGCATTTATTTTTGTCACAACTTTAACCGCTCAGGCTGCAAAACCAAAGTACTATACTTATAGTCAGCCAACTATGAGGGTTCAAAGTTATACATCAATGACCGCTAATAGTGACCAAGATCGTTGTCAGGCAGAAGCGAATTATATGGCTGCTAATAATATTAGTGGTCATGTATGGGGAACAATAGGAAACTTTGAAGGTGTGGGTTATGGTAGTAGTCCCTATTGTAACACTTGTGTTCCAAGTAGCAATATGAGACTAACAGGAGATGCGTCGGCTCAAGGTCGTAATGGTATGTGGTATAGAGTAAGAAGTTGGAGATAAGTATAATCAAGCAAGAGTAACTCAGTTGGTAGAGTATTTGATTTCCAATCAAAATGTCGTGGGTTCGAATCCCATCTCTTGCTTTGTCTCAGCAAATGTAACAAGTTTGGCGATAATGGCGACAGTCAGCTAGATAATAACATAGGTTTGAATTCTTCTGACTCATCTGGTACAATGATATAGTGAGGGATATATAACCTTTTACTTATGGTGATACTATGAGACCGTTACAGATTACTCCTGATAATAAACCTTATATTGTTAGACGATATTGTGACTATGTTTTATCTCGCATGGATAGTGAAGATATTTACGCTTCATTCAAGGATTATTTTTTTAGAGAGAAAATGGGATATCCAATAGCAACTCTACAAGAAGAAATAACAAGACACTGTCCGGAAATTTTGGATGATCATTTATCAGAGAGTGTTGTGGGCAAAGATAAAGAATATGATTTTCAGAATTTAGTTGATATCACTCAGTAGTCTCAGCTAATATTCTGGATTCGAAATTATGTAAACAGTCAGCGAGATATTATAATGTTAGTGAGTATTAAAATACAACAGAATATATCTTGTGAATATATATGTCAGACTATACAAAAAGCTTTGGTTAAATATCAACAAACTAATGATATTAATGATAGCTTATTAGTAATTGATATACAGAAAATTAATGACGATTGTAGTTTGATTCCTAAAATAGAATTTAAACATAGTCCGTCTTGATATTGGGCCTCTTAGATTCTATAATATTCATAGAGTCTTTTGTCTCACCATATCTATCAGATTTGGTTTTAATGGTTACAGTCAGCTAAACATAGAAAGAACTTATGCCAGAAAAGAAAAAGAAAACAACGAAGAAAGTTGTATCGTCTTCTAGGAAAAAAACCGTCACAAAATTTTGTAATAAAAAATGTAATGACAAATGTTCTACACAACAAGATAAAGCTAAAGATATTAATGTTGTTGTTCCAGTTCCGGCTCCTATCCCAATTAATATTCCAGTTACTATTCCTACCAACCTTGGGATTCTGGACAGGATGAAAAAGATTAAGGATAAGGTCTTTTCAACTTTTGGCCTAAATTCCCCACATGATTAATTTAATAGCCCAAACAGTTACTATAGTTAAGAAGCCTCTTTGTCCCACACTGGTTCATGATCCAGTAAATAGAATTATGATTTGTGCAATTGGCCTATTAATAACATCATTCATCCTATACCACATAGGAAAATACTATGGACGGTAATGACTTGGGACTCTTGAAAGATTATGGTCATTGGATTATGAGTGGGGTTTTAATATTTTATGGCCTATTAGTCTCCTATCTCTGCACCATATATGAGACTGACCATGAGTAATCAAGAACTATCGGCGTGGATTTTTTAGGCATATTATTCTTATCTTTAATTTTACCAACCATAATGATCATTCGGAGAGAAAAATGAAAAATGAAGAATTCCATATTCCTTTTGTAAAAAATCTGTTACTAATATGCGTAGTGACTATAGTTTCTATGATTTCTGCCCGACTTTTTATTCATAATTATCTTTATCCCGTCTTAAATTCCCCACAATATACCTCTCATCCATCCTACAATGAAGCCAAAGCAGGGGAATAAAAGCTAATACGTTCTGTTTCTACATAAAATCACCGGATTTTTACTTATTGTGAATCGCGGTGATTCAAATTGGTGGTTAGCCATAATACTTCTATTAAACTAACTGGCTAAATTTATCGCCACTTGACCATAGATGTTCTGTATGGTATGCTAGTGTGTTGTGTGGGGGTTTTATTAGTATTTATCGAGAAAAATTGGATTTTGAAATGTATAAGAGTATATTGATAACACAGAAAGAAGCGATTCTTTTGGAACAAATTTTATCTGATTATCTAAAAAACAAACCAATTGATAGCATTAATATTCATATTCTGATTAAACATATTTGTGGTACAAAAGCCCAATATGATAAAAATGGGGCTGTTGTTTGTGGGAAATCAACCCATAATCAACTTTAAATGATTTTATCTCCTTTTGATAAGTTATCCTTAGCCCAAAGTGGTTGTAAATTAGTATAATGAGAAAGTTTTTCTAGGTCATTTTCATTTCTAGCAGAAGATAGTGGGATAATGTGGTCAATATGCCAACCATGTAATCCATAATTTTGCCAGTTCATTCCATCAGTAAATTTATGCTCTAAATAAATTACAAATTCTTTATAAGAACAGCCTAATAATGTTTCTGTAGATTTGGACTTTCCTTTACCTTTAAAAAATGATCCAATTCTTCTTCTTAAATTACTTTTAATCCTAAATATATTACATGATTTTCTTTTTTGAAATTCATAATTACGCCTGTTTTCTTTAAAGGATGATTTTAACCGATATGTTTTATAATAATCTCTAAATTTTTGTCTATTATTTTCACGATATTTTTGATGGGATAATTTTCTAGTTTCTCTATTTTTTTCTAACCAATCTTGATAATAAGTTTGTAATGTTTTTTTATTTTTTTGAATATATTCTTTTTGACAACTTTTACAAGTAGTTTGCAATCCATCTTTTTGACGTTTGTTCTTGTTAAACTCTAAAGTGTTTTTGTGTTGTTTACATTGTGTACAAATTTTAATATCCATAAATTGACCCATTAAAACAAACAACCCAAATAACGTCAAGGTCAGTTGACAATTATCTGGGCGTTTGATAGATATTATATTGTAGTATTGAAAATGTCTGACCACACTCTCAACTCTAATAAATACACCATATTGGTATATTTTCTAAAGACTGGTGTTGACAAGTGCCGATATTATGGTAAACTGCCATCAGAGTAAAATCCTATGAAATCCACAAAATTATATACTGAACTTTATGGCAAGCCTCAAGGTAATGAAATAATTTGGGGTCGTTTAATTCTCCGTGTGGTTGGAGTCTATAAATTTAAAAAAGTGGCTTATTTCGATAACTATTTTGATGCTAATCAGGCTTTCTATGAATGGTTGGAGGAGAATAAATAGTGGTTAGTCAAAGAGTAACAGAATTGGTAGGTTCATACTGGTATAAAGATAAAGATGCTATTCCAGTAGAGTTTACTATTTATGGAATTAATAATGATGTTTATTCAAATGAATATCATAGTTATGAGGTTTTTGATAGTGGTGGAATTCTGCTAGGAATTAATCTCAGTGGACATTTCCCATTTGATCATTTTCCAACATATTCTGAGGTATATGATTTAATTAAGACTGAATTAAAAATTGGAGAAAATAAATGAATACAACACCAGTTCAATATTATGTTGATAAAGATAAACAGATTGATATTAGAGTAGATCATTGGAGTCACAATAGGATGCACGTTAGTATTTATAATGATCGAAATGATACTTGTATTGGATATACTTGTAGTAGGGATGAATTAAAGGGTTTGGCCGATTTTATTTATAAGACTATTGAGGAAAAGAAATGAAAGTTTATGCTATAATTTCTGAATATGGTGCAGGCTGCATTTATGAAAATGTAGAAAAAGTCTGTAAAACTCGCAAGATAGCAGAGTCATGGTATTTAAATGCAGACTTTATTGGGCGTCCTTGTCGCATTGATGAAATAGTAGTTATAGATAAACCTTGGACAAATGTTAAGTCCAAGAAAAAGAAAAAGGTTAAGAAATGAATCTTATTAAGTGTTTTAGTAATGTCATTGGTCATAAAGAAGCCAGAGAATTAGTGATCGATTTGAATCAAATGAAGTCAAATGATTCTGAAGAGTTTTATATTGAGTATGATAAATCAGTAGACTATCTTATTGATAATACATATCGTGTAATTGGTAATGTTACACAACAAGATTGGAAGGAACTCAATCTGGATATGGATTTTATGCAAGTAGATCTTATCTAATTGGAGAATAAGAGGAAATCGAATAATCCTAAAGCAGACTGTTGACAACTGCCGATAAGTGTTGTATACTTAGTGCAACCTTGGAGGAAATAACTATGGGAATGGGTAGTTTTGCTGTTGGTAGTTTTGTTATTGAATATAAGGACTTAAAGGGAATTTGTCCTAACGAAATTAAATCTATTGAACAAACCAAGTATTTTAAGGATGTTGGTTGGAACGCTATTGGCAGATGGCTGGCTTGGGATGATCCAGATAATCTGAAAGAAGAACTCTATATTGCTATTGAAGAAGATAAATCTCAGCCTACTATCAGACTTGAAAAAGATATTGATAGTATTGTTGAAGATATTTTTCAAGAGTATGAAATGCTCGTTACTAATCTAAAAAAGTCCTTTAACAAAAAGACTGGTTTGACTTTGTATTTTGACCATTATGATATGGAAAACGGCGACCGCTATGATAATCCTGGTGATAAGGATGGATGTATTTTTTGCGTTGATGGCATGGTACAATTAACTCCTGCCGGACAAAAATTTAAAGATATTATTACAGAACGTAGATGGACCCAATTCGGTTAATTTTATTCCTTTAACTAGAGAAAGTTGATAATGAGTGCTAAACTTGGCGTGATTAGTAAGGGTAATAAGTTTGTTGTCACTAAGAACGGAGAGCCTATTCTGCTTCCTAAGAGCGATGGACAAACTATTGTGACAGAATTTGATTCTAGGGAAGATGCTGAAAAGTATATCAGTATCCTCAATCATCTGAATAAACAAAAGAAATATGCGTAGTAAAAAAAAGTTGTTGCTCATTTTAGCAAGAGCAATAGACCATAGGGTTGGTCAGACTGATGAAGATGCTACAGATGTTCCTATTTTAACCCAAGTAGAAGCATGGACGGCCTTCTGGATCAAATTATGTATAATCCTAATCAATTTTATAACGTGTGGTTTTATTATAGCCAATACCATACATCACTGGTAAAATGACAGGCTTAAATATTCAAATACCGTGGTCATTTCTTTTAATCAACCGAGATAAAAGCGTTGAGACGCGATCCTATCCGCTCCCTAAAAGACTAGAAGGTGTTGAGTTAGCACTAATAGAAACGCCGGGGAGATACGGTCGATTTAAAAGCAGAATAATTGGGACTATTACTTTTAGTCATAGTTTTCAGTATCCAGATAAACAATCTTGGATTGATGATTATAATCGACACAAAGTAGAAGAAAATGATGAATTTTATAGTTGGAATGAGAATAAAAAGAAATATGGGTGGGTAGTTAGTAATATTACTAAATTTGAAAATCCTGTTGAACCTCCTAAAAAACGAGGGATTATTTATGTGAAAGATTGTAATATATGAAATACTTAGACACTTTTGAAGTATGGAATAAGATAATTAAACTCACCAGAGGTACTCATTATTTTACTTTATGGATTCACGACAAACATAAAGATAATGTAGAGACTATTCAACTTAGTGAAAAAGAATTAAAAGGATTCGTCGGATTTATTAATAGATTCCTAGAACACAACTAATGTACGATTGTATTATAATCAGTGATCTACATTTAGGCAGCAATATTTGCAGATCCAAACAGATACAAAAATTTTTATCCTCATTACCATTAACCAAAGAATTGATTATTAATGGGGATTTGTTCGATAGTCTAAACTTCAAAAGACTCAAACAAAATCATTGGGACATACTAGCCACTTTTCGTAAAATTTCTAAACATACAAAAATAGTATGGATTAAAGGCAATCATGATGGATCAGAAGATATTTCCCACCTAATAGGGTCATCGTTCGTTAATGAGTATACCATAAAAAGTGAGGATAAATCATTTCTAATATTACATGGAGATATTTTTGATAAATTTATCACCAATCATCCTATATTAACTAAATGTGCTGACTATTTTTATAGAATGATACAGTATGTAGACGCATATTTTTCTACAGATTTTTATTATTCGAGTTTAGCAAAAAATAATAGCAAAACTTTTTTAAGATGCTCAGAAGTTATTTGTGAGAGAGCGAAATTGTATGGTTATTTACATAATGTAGATGGTATTATTTGTGGACATACTCATCTACCCTTAGTTAATACTAATGGTCAAATTGAATACTATAATACAGGATCATGGACAGATAAAAATTGTTCATATATTACCATTAAAAATGGTCAAGTTGATTTGATAGTATCTTGACAAAGTATTTTTAGTATATATTATATGTTCGGATTCATGTGAATCCGTTAGTGCCATAATAATGGGCTAATTTTACAATGTTAAACTAAGTTTTAGTTTGTAACGGAGGTTAATATGAATATGTTATATCGTCCCACTAATTCTAACGGCTATCTTGCCCCTCGTCGTGTTGATCTTTTCTCTGAAATTAGTAAAGAACTAGATCATGCTATGAATAATATTTTTGGGCATGATTTTTTTGCAGGATTAAGTAAAAAAGGACGGGGTTATCCTTTGATGGATGCTATAAGGAATGAATCTAATTTAATTTTGAGATATACTGTTCCCGGTGTGAAGTTGGATGATTTGACAGTAGAATTATCAGAGGATGAACAGGGGCGATTGTTGACTGTTAGTGGATTTTTGCATGAAGATTATATTGGAAAAACAGAAGATTATCAGATTAGAGAATTAAGTGGTCAGGAATTTAGACGTGTTGTTAGATTACCGTCTGATTTGGAAAATAAAGATCCAGTTACTACATTAAAAGACGGTATATTGACACTAACATTTGCTTTGGCCGCAACTGAACAGCCTCAAAGTAAAGTTAAGCGATTGAAAATCAAAGAAGGATGAGTATTCTAATAAAGATAGCGGGGGATTCACTGTCTCCCGCTATTTTTAAAGTTTCTCTTGACAGTAGCCGATAAGTATGGTATACTGAGTCTAAAGCCTTGGAGAACAGATTATGAACTTTAGAACTGCTGCTGAAGAATGTGCCAACTATATTTTCGATAGCGAAAGTGAGCAAATTAGTTATCAAGAATATATTCAAGAAGGTAATGATCCTAGAGATCATATTTTGTATTGTGCTGCTGTTGTTTTGGGTAAAGAGCAAGAAGAATTTAACAACGATATAAGAGAGTTTATTAAGAGTACAAACGAAAGCGAGAACTATGACCAAACAAATTATTCTTAAAGTCGAGGGTGGTATTGTAGACCCTATTACTATTCCAGAAGGAATAGAAGTGGCTATACGAGATTACGATATGATTCAAACTATAGATAATGAACTTATCCAGAAGGATGAGGATGGTAATGAATTTGTAGAAATAATTTTTGAAGAAAATGAATATGCCTAGAACTAGAATACATTATTGGAACTGTGGAAAATTTGCGGATTATATTCGCGGATCAAAAAAACCTTATGCTCTTGGATGGGCAGAGTGGGACGAATGGCACATTAATGCTTCTAAAAAGCATCCTATACGATATTGGATTGTTGAAACCGGCTTCAAGAAACTTCAAGATATTGTTTATTATCCTAGTGATCTTTACCATTCGATCAAGATTTATGTGAGAAATCGCTGGATAGATAAGTGTCATTTGGTTAACACTGGACTAGAGCCGGGTTCTTATTATGATTTTGATACTAAAATTTTACACGGTTTATTCTATGAGTTGGTTGATTATGTAGAAATTGAACTGGCCCATATGAATAAATGGACTAGCAAAAACAAAAATAAATATAAGTTCGTTAATGGTCGTTGTGCTAAAGCAGGATTAGATTATCTAAATTGGTCAGCCAAATTGACCTATGGTAAGGATTGGTGCAAAGATAAAACTGATCCAAGATATAACGAACGAACTCCACAAGCAATAGCCTCTAAACAAATTAAAGAACTTTATATTTGGTGGACAGTTACCAGACCAAAAAGAAAAGACCCTCAAGATTTGAGCGGATATACTAAAATAGATGTATCTTTTGATAGAAAATCCGCAAAAGATACAAAAAAACTTAAAAATGCTTTGGTTAAATTAGAAAAAATAGAAGAACAATACGACAATGAGGATACTGAAAAACTTATCGAATTAATTAAGATAAGACATAGTATTTGGACATGAAAGTTATACTACGTTTCGATTTGCCCGACGATCAAAGAGACTATGAAATTGCTATTCAAGCACCTAAAGTGCAAATGTTTCTCAATGATTTTAGTGACCAATTAAGAACTTGGTATAAGTATCATCATGATTTTAAAGACGCAGACGATGCCCTAGACAAAATTCGTGAAGAGTTCTATAGACTACTAAACCAACACAATATAGATATAGATCTATGAATCAACCAGACTTAGAACAAGATTTGATTAATAGTAAAGAGATACAAGATAAATGTATAAACTCATCTATATATTGTAGAGACTTATACTGCTCTTTGTGTAATAATAGATTTTTTTACAATGATAAAGAATGGACTTGCTCATGGCGATATGCCGGTGGAATTATATCTGACCTTATAAAAAAAGGAGATTACATGGATTGGTATGCCTGTGGCTGCGAGGGGAAAGTTACCGACGAAGTACGGTTTGATTTAATGAAATTAGGCTGGGTTATTAAAAAGTATGAGGATGACGATTTGATTTAATTAGATTATCTTTAGCCCATAAAGGTCTAGTATTTGAATAGTGAAATAATTTAATCAATTCTTTTTTATTTTTTGCAGAAGATAGCGGGATAATATGGTCGATATGCCACCCTTTAATTCCATAATTTTTCCATGTCATTCCTTTTTGGAATAAATTTTCTAAATATTTCTTATATGATTTTATATCTATACCTAAATAATCTATTGAATGTTTACTCTTATTTTTAATCATACTATTGATTCTTCTTCTTACATTATCTATCAATTTAACTGTTGGCTGTTTTCTTCTTTTTCTTCTATATTTTTTTAAATGTTTTTGGTTTTTATTTTTCCATTTTATATAATTTGCATGATGTCTATCTTTGTTTTTTTCTCTCCATTCTTTATTGTATTTTGATTGTGATTCTTTATGAGAATGATACCATTGTTTAGAATATTCATTGTGTCTTTTTTTATGTTTTTGATAGTATTTATCTAATTTTTCTTTATTAGAACGTCTATATATTTTATTTTTTAAAGATATTAGTTCCTTGTTTTCTTCATAATATTTTTGTCTTTTTGCTTTATTATTATCATTATATTTTTTTCGACAATCTTTACACTGACTACATAATCCAGATTTTTTTCTACTATCTTTACAAAATCTTTCAATAGATTTCTCAACTTTACATGATCCACAAATTTTTGTTTTCATTTTATCTATATAAACAAGACAACCCAAACAAAAGTCAAGGGTAGTTGACAATCATTTGGGCGTCCAGTATAATAAATTGATCTGTTATAAGAGTGTCTACCCACACCCTAGTATAGTATTACACCGAAAAATATTCAAACTAAGTTTTAGAATAAAATTATATGAAAGAAAAATCTGCCAAAGGAGTCAAGGGATTTTTACTTTATAGTCCTTTTGATAAGTGTCATTTTTTTAGAGTCTATAACAAGAAAAAATTTAAAGATTATAGGATAACAGCAGAAGATATTGAAATTAAATTGCTTTCAAAATTTAATGCTCTTGTAGAATTTGATAATGGAGAAAGTGTTCTAGATTATACTAGCGAAGTAGTTAAAAGAAAAAACAATAATGAATAAAATTACAGTCATAGGAGACTGTCACGGCAAATATGACAGATACCATAAAATCATTCGTAAAACAGAGGAACATCCATATACTGTACAGTTGGGGGATTTTGGTTTCAAGTATGAAACATTAAAAAATGTAGACTCAACGAAACACCTAATCTTACCTGGCAATCATGACAATTACGATATTTGCTATAATTATCCTCATTTTTTAGGAGACTATGGATACACCAGTCTTAATAAGGTAGAATTTTTCTATTATAGAGGTGCTAATAGTATTGATCGTCAGTATAGAACTATCGGGATTGATTGGTGGCAGAATGAGCAAGTTAGCATAGATCAGTTTATGAAGGCTAGAGAGTTGTATAGGGAAATTAAACCTGATCTTGTTATAACGCATGATGCTCCTGAGAGTATTGTACCATATTTGTTACCACACGGCAGTAGATTATATCAAAATATGACTGGGTGGGCATTGAATGAACTATTTAATATTCATCAGCCTAAAAGATGGAGATTCGGCCATTTTCACAAGAGTTGGAACATGACTATTAATGGTACAGATTTTAGATGCTTGAATGAGTTAGAAACAGAGGCTCTTGACATTTAAGATTTATTTGGTACAATTTAATTGTTGATGCCGTAAGGTTAGGATCGCGGGTATTCCTTTAATCAACAACCGTAGACTTTTAGCGTGGTTTTGTGTAAGACTGAAGAACCACGCTTCATATTTTAAGAGTGAGTAATGGACTGTCCTAATTGTCAAACCCCTTGGAAATGTAACGGGCCTCATTTATTTCCTATGAGCGATAGTATTTATGAAAGCGTTCATGGATATTTTATACTGAACAATCATAAATGGAAATTTATTCCTTTGGAAAAAGAATTTACCGATGATGAATTACTAGACATAGCGGAAACTCTTATCAATCTAAACGAAAAACAAAAATGAATTACGAAGAATTTATTAAAACAGTAGATCAGACCAGTGCTAACTTTAGTTGGAGATATGGTCAAGCATTAATGAATGTACTTCATAGTGTTTGGCCCGAAAAGTATGAAGAAATTACTAATCTAGAACTAGATTGTTATTATAGAGAAGATTTAGTTCCGGCAACTTTAAAGTTTCTTAAAGCAGATTGGAAACCAACTAATGATAAATTCTGAATTTGTTTTGATATGTTGTATAATTTTAGCAACTATTGCTGTGATTATCAATGGAGGAAATTTAATAGATTAATATGTTAGATAATACAAATAATAACAATAATAGCGAAAGTAGTCTGCCAGACAGTAAAATTCCTTGGTGGGATAATCACTATGAAGATACTTATAGCGAAGAAGTAGAAGATGGTTATCCGTATGATATGGGAACAAAAGTACAAGAATAAGTTTGTCTAACCTAAACAAGCAAGATTGAGTTATGCCAAAAACTAAAATAAAAAAATTTGATTGTGATACTAACGGAAGTATTATGGTAGTAGCAGCATTGCGATATGCTCTTGGGCGTTATACTTATGTTCCGGGAGCAGTTCAAGACTGGATTAGTCTACACTGGGATAGTCTTGATAGTAATACTAAAGTTGTTGTTGTACGAGATGTTTTGGAATATTTGTATGATGAATATAGGAAAGATTCAGAAGCCAATTCTCCTTTTGGAGATTATGATACTAAAACTTGGGAAAATTTTGCTGTTAAAAGATATTCGCAGTTAGATTATGATGAACGTAAAAATCTCGAACAGCATATACTAGCAGATAAGAATCGTGTTATTTGGTACACTCAAGAAATAATGCCTAAAATTTATGAAAATACAAAATAAAACAGAGATTGATTTATCAGAAGATGATGTTAGAGATATTCTATACCAATATCTGTGTAAAGAATATGGTGATGGAGAATATGCTTTTAGATTTAAGGTAGTGAATAAACCCATACGAAGCGGTATGTATGATAGTATGGATAATCATGTCTTCGATAGCATACAGGTAACAATAACTAATGTCTGAACAAATTTTTAATAGTTATGACGAAGCCCACAAGTATAGTTTGACTATACCTTGGAAACTTGCTCTTTGCAATAGTGGAGAAACTTGTTGGTGCAGAATTATTCTTCCCACTGAAAAGATACTTTATACGAATCACTCAAAAGATGAAAAAGCACAAGAATTTGAGTGGATAATTCCAGATGGTAGTATAGATAAAGAAACGGCAGAATATGTAGTTAATCTTCATAACAATAATATTGAACTCAAAAAGTATATAAAGACTCTTCAAAACACCGATGAAATGAATAGTAAAATACTTCAAGTTTCTAAATCTTTTGAGAAAAGGCTAGAGGCGTTACAAAAGTTGAGCGACCTAGATCAAGAATTAGGATTTCAATGAAAACCACAGATGAACTTAAAGAAAGACTAAAAAGAATAGTACAGGAAGAATTTATTGATTCTTGGTTGGATACTCCTAATCCAGCATTTGACAATAAAACACCACGACAAATGATTATAGAACAAAATACTCATCAAATAGAGGCTATGCTATATAGACTAGAAAGTGGCATACCGGATTGACAAACCCAAAATTTCTGTTAAACTACATCTACCATGAGCGACGATAAATACAAACAAGAACCGATAGCATGGGCAGTAATGCAGCCTGACTCTTATCGTGTATTCGTGTCATACGATCAAGCATTAGAGCATCGGGAGAACTGTGCTGGTGGTGATATTGTGCCACTTTATAAACAACAAGTAGAAGTTTTGTTGAATGAGGAACAAAAACAAGCAATACAATATTTTATTAATGACTCAGATTCTTATGACAGAGTGGGAATTAAAGAAACAAAAATAGCAGCAGACTCATTGAGATCTATTTTACAAAAATAAACAATAAATAGGAAAACAAAATGACAATAAACCACGATAAAATTCAGTCCGCACTTAGAGCGATTGATGTAAACCAAGAAAATCTGAAGAAATATTTTTATGAAATGATCCTCGATTCTCTATATCTCATGCACAAAACTATGAAAGATAAGACAAAGTGGGGAATACCATACAATAAAGGCTATTCTCTTGATGATCTGACAAATCTGTATTTAGTTTTTAGTTCACAACAATCCAAAGATTCTAAAAATGAAACCCTCAAGCAAACAACTTAAAGTTATAGAATTTCTTGAACAACAACTAAAGTTCTGGAAAAATACTAATGATATTAGTTCGCCCACCCATGTTGGTGATATTAGTGAGTTTTCACAATTTCTTAAAGATGATTTTTCAATAGAAGAAGTATTATCTATTGAGATTCTAACAACGGAATTATATTTGAGTATTACGGAGATAACATAATGTCTCTTATCATTGTTGATGTTGAAAGCGATGGGCCTATTCCCTGTGAATATAGTATAATTTGTTTCGGTGCGGTAATTTTTGACGAAAATCTAAATGAAACATTTTATGGACAAACAAAGCCTATTTCTAAAAACTATCAACCCGACACATTAAAAATAAGTGGATTTACTAGAGAACAACATGAAAATTTTGATAATCCATATGATGTAATGGTGAAGTTTAGTTATTGGATAAAAGAAAACAGTAGGGGTAAACCTATCTTTATAAGCGATAATCCATGTTATGATTGGCAGTGGATAAACTATTATTTTCATTATTTTATTGGGGAAAATCCTTTTGGATATTCTGGCAGAAGAATTGGCGACTTGTTTTGTGGAATGAAAGGTGATATAAGAGCATCTTGGAAACATTTGAGAAAAACAGTTCACGATCATAATCCGGTGAATGATGCAACTGGCAATGCCGAAGCGTTGCTTGAGATGAAAAAAATGGGCCTAAAAGTCTAAAAGATTATATTTGGAGAATTAAGCCATTTGGTCTTATAGGGTTGTCAAACAAGTTACCAAAATTCCTCTTGGAGATACTGATATTAGTTATGGTATTCATGAGGTTTATTATGATGAGAATGGAGATATTGTTAATATATCTGAAAGTTTGGCTCATCCAATATCTGATGATTTAGAGGGATTGCAGTGGAA
>Ga0214923_10001962_pt1 | contig 28308 bp, 47 predicted proteins | sample LL1510_MetaG_FD_177993 | JGI IMG/M metagenome (GOLD analysis project Ga0214923, IMG submission 177993) | Freshwater microbial communities from Lake Lanier, Atlanta, Georgia, United States - LL-1510 | ecosystem: Environmental > Aquatic > Freshwater > Lake | place: USA: Georgia | collected...
TGGGACTGGGGCCGGGATACTTGTCGGATGGCGGCGGGATTCCAGTTTTGCATGGTGGTGATGCGTCCTCCGTCGAGGCTTGTCACACGTCCGCCGCGTTCCGGCAAGGGTTCGTCAGCGAAAGGGCGTTCTCAAGCCGCTTGGTAGCGGAAGAGATAGGCACGGTCTCCTCCAGCGACCGTCCACCCGCGAACGAAATCGTACTCTCGCATCCCCTCTTCCAACCATTTCGGCGGGAGCGCTGCGGCGTCTCGGATTTTCCATCCCTTTTGCTCCAGAACACGCCGGGCTTTCCCAACAGCTTCGCGGTCGTTCTTTGCCTCCAAACTCTTTTCGCTGCCGCCTGGAAAAACAAGGCGATAGTACGGGGAGACAGACAGCAGGTCCGAGATGTCTTTTTTGATGCCCATGCTTCCTCTCCTACCTCTACCCTATCAAGCTGTCAAGCCTGTTTCTTCCGCCGCCTAGAAGTGAGCGATCATGCGCTCGGCGAGCTGCGAAAGCGCGGTGCCCACCACGATGCCGTAAAACGTCGCGTTGGTGATCTTCTTCTCCATGCGCTCGACGCGATCGGTGAGATCGGCGACGCGGCGCACGAGGAGTTGGCAGTCGGCGCAGGTGCTTTCGATCTGCCTCGTCACGTCCGTCGAGAACGAGGGAGAGGCGGGAGCGGGGGCGGCGCTCGGGATGGATTCGGGGACGGATGCGCTCATGGGGATTTCTCCAGGTAGGCTTGTCATTTCCCGCCGATCCAGCGGTAAAGACCGATTCCAGCCGCGACGCCGAGGCCGCGCGTGAGCACCTGCCAAGTGGTGGGGACGTAGGCCATCGTCTCCTTGGCGCACTTCTCGTTTTCGAGGCGGCGCATCTGTCGGTACTGGCGCCACAGCTCGCTCACCACGCCGTCGAGCTTTTCGTTGACTTGCGCGCTGTCCAGCTTGATTGCGTTCTTGTCGTCGCTCATTTCACAGCCCTCCGCACGAGACCGGCCACCGCGCCCACGAGCGCGAGCGTCACGAAGCCTGGCGTGTAGTTCCACCAGTGTCCGCGACAGTCGTATTCCTGAATGGCGCGTTTTGCCTCGTTGCTGAGGGGCGCGCTCGCCTCGGTGGTAGGTTGCGTCTGCATGGCCGTGGGATTCTCTTGGAAGCTGATGGAAGAACCTTTTTGCGTGTCGATGCTGATGTTCGCGAGGGCGAGGCTCCCGAAGTAGTGCTCCACGAGCCTCTTGGCGGCTCCGTTGGCTTGCTTCGTTCGCTTCGCTTCCTCGATTTCTTGCAGCAGGGATTTTGCCCGGCGCGAGAGGTCGTCGGGCACGCCCGGCCCGCCCTGCGCCTGGAACCGAAGCATCTGGATCATTTCGCCCAGTTCGTTCCGAGCACCCTGCTTTCCGGTGCGGATCTGCTCGGAGATCGTTTTGATGGCTCGGGCTTTCGCTTCTGCGACGGTGCCCGTGTTCTTGCCCTCCTCCGCCTTGTCGTAGTCGGAGAGACGTTGCACGGACGCGGCGAACTCGTCCGCGAAGCGATCTTCGTCGGCGGGATTCTTTGAGGCGCGCGCCTTCTTCCACAGTTCGCGGAGCTTCGCGTCGTCCTCCGCGTACACGGAGAGCGGAAAGCGGATTTCCCACTCGGACGGGTCTACGTGCATGTAGCCTTCGCAGCCCTTCGTTTTCTTGCAAAAGGCTCTCGCTTCGTCTTTCGAGAGACCTTTGACGCCGATCAGGGCGGTGTATTTCGCGAACGTGTCGCTCATGCGCCCCCCTCGCTGGTTTTCGCGGCTCCGCCTCGAAGCGACTTCGCAGCACGCACCAGCGGCCCGAAATCGAAGGTTTGCGCCTGCTGAAAGAGGAGATACCCCACCCCGACGCCCACGACGCGACCGACCACCTGACCGAGCGTGGGCGCGTAACCTCGCGGGTCTGCGGCGCACGCCTGGTACATGCACTCTCGTTCTGCTTGTTGGCTCATGTGCTGGCCCTCCATGCTTTCGCCACGGCTTCGTAGCTTTTCCACGCCACCACGCTTCCGAGCCCTAAGAGAAACCCGCTCACGACGAGGCGCGCGGCTGCTCGCGCGTGCTCGACGGCGCCCACGGGTGAAGGCTCGGTCGCGGCCATCATCGCGAGACTTTTTTCCAGGCCCGGTAGCCGAGCCCCAGCACAAACCCGCCGACGGCGAGTTGCGTGCCCGTGGGCACGTAGCGATACCACCAGTATCCTTTGCAATCCACGCTCGACACGTCCACCATCTTCGCGGTGGCAGGGGCGGGAGCGGGAGCGGGAGCCGCCGAAGCGGGCGAACCCGCCACGCCGCAGCACCCGCCGACAGCGAGCGGCAGGTCGAAGAGGTCTTCGGGTCCGCCGCACGCGCCCTGAACCGGCGCGGCGTCGAGCCCACGAATGGCGTGCGCGGCATCGCGCTCGGTCCAGGTACGCATGGTCGTTTCCCTTTCGGCTCGGTGAATGGGGCCGCTCAGTCCTTCTTCGGCTTGTAGTGGTACATGCCGATCACGTAGCCACCCACCATGCCAGCGCCGAGCGCAACCAGACTCATGTAGTGCTTCATCGTCAGACTCCTTCGGGTTTCGGTAACGTCACACTGGCTCCGCATGAGCCAGAGCTACTTGCTTGGCTTCGACGAGCCGCGAGCGCCTACGTAGGCCGCGATCGTCGGTCCCAAGGTGGTTACAGCCGCGACGCCGACGACGGCGATGACGGCGTTTCGAGCGGTGAGCCATTCGGGCCACCACTCCGCAGGGTTTTTCGGCAGCCCAACGCTGTTAGCGGCGTCCACCACTTTTTCAGCCGCCTTCGCGTACGGGTCGCTGTCGGCGGGAGCGACGATGCGTACCGCCGTTTCCGGTTTTCCTTCTTTGCGGAAAATGGCGTTTTGCGTGTTCTTCAGCTCGTCCGCCGCGATGTCGAGCGTGGTGGGGTCCAGCTCGTCGATCGCGGCAAGCTCCCAGCGCTCTTTCGCGCCCCACGACAGCATGAGAGCCGCGACGGAAGCAGGCCCGCCAAGCAGGAATTTGTACGGCACGCCGTACTCCTTCCATCGCTTGACGTCCGTCTCCCACTTCTCGACGAACAGCTTGGGACCACCACGCTCGACGATGCGCGCGTACGAGCCTCCGCTTTCGTCGAGTAGCTTTTTCCAGCCGTCTCGCACGCGGTTCCACGCGTCTTTTTGGCTGATCGGGAGCGCCATGGTCAGTCGTTCCTCGGGTTTCGTGCGCCCAGCACGAGCACCGCGAGCGCGGCGACCGCACCAAGACCGATCGCCGCTTTCGTCGTGGGCGAAAGGTCGGCAGCCGCAGGGGCGGGCGCAGCGGCGGGCGCAGGGGCGGGCGCAGGGGCAGGGGCAGGGGCGGGCGCAGGGGCAGGGGCAGGGGCAGGGGCAGGGGCAGGGGCAGGGGCGGGCGCAGATCGCTTCTTGTCGATCGCCGCCCGCGTCTCCTCTAGTTCTTTCTCGAACCGAGCGAGCTTTTCCGCGTCGAGGTCGTCGATCGCGGCCAGCTCCCACCGCTCCGACACGCCGTTCTGCGCCATCGCCGTCGGGATCGCAGCCGCGATGCCGACCGGCCCGAGGAGCGCGCCCGAGCCCAGCACCTTCCAGGGCGTTCCGTAGGCTTTCCAGGCTTCGACCGATGACTCCCAGTTCTTGACGTACGCCGGGGGTCCGCCTGCCGCCGCGATGCCTGTGTAGGAGCCGTGTACGCCGACCAGGTTGTTCCACCCGTCTCGGAGCGCTCGGAAACGAGCCGATTCGCCGAGCGGGAGCATCAGCGTCCCTTTCGGACGGGCTTGCCGCCGACAGCGACGTACGCCAGCGCGCCCGCGCCCACCGCTGCCGCCGCGATCTTCGCGTAGGTGCCCGCGTCCTGCGAGTAGAGCCGGGCGAGAAACCCCGTATCGACGGCGGGCGATGGTGCGGCAGCAGCAGGCGGAGGCGGAGTCGCGGCGGACGGCCCAGGTTTCGGTTCGGGCTTCGCGGGCGAGGTCTTCTCAGGCGCGGGCTCCGTCAGCGCCGAGGCCGACGCGAAAGGAGCGGGCGACGCTGCGGGCGACGCGGCGGACGAGAAGAAATCGCGCGCCTTCGAGAACAGCGAACCGAGCCCGCCTTCCTGCGTGGCCGACGTTGCATCCTTCGGAGCCGACTTCGCCACGTTCGACGCCGCTTGGCTCACCGCTTGCGCGACAGACGAAAGCGCCGCAGGCGTCGCCGACGGCAGACCGGGCACGTTCGGGAGCGAAGGGAGCGAAGGGAGGGACGCCGCCTGCGGCAGCAGATCGTCCTTGAAACCCAGGTTTTGAGCCGCTTCGCTCGCGAGGCCAGCGGTGGACCAGTCTTGTTCGTACCAGTCGGTCATGTTCTTCACCCTTTCCGTCCGAAGATATACCACACGGCGCCGAGGCCAAGCGCTCCCGCCGCTACCTTTGCGGCGGGCGAAGCGAGCACGCTCTCTACGTAGCTCTTTTTGCTCGCGTCCTCCACCTGTTTCGCCGCGTCCGCCGCCGCTTTCGCCACGGGGTCCACGAACGGCGAGAGCGGCGTACCCTTCGCGCTCGCAGAGAGCGAGTCGGCGATTTTCTGTGCCGCGTCGGCGGGCGTGCCCGAAGGTGGCGTGTCGAGCCCGAACCAAGATGCCATCGTCATCGTCGTTTCTCCTTCAAACCTGGTACATGATGCGCAAACTCGACGTCACCCACGCACCGACCGGCACGGGCGCGAACGCGAAGCTGACCACCGGGCTCTGCCAGTATTGCCGCCCCGAGCCGGTATCGACGGCGGCGAGCCCGTACGTGACGGCGACGGGCGGGCCTCCCGTGGCGGGCGGGTACTCGTTGCCGTCCTGCGGGCGACCGATTCGGATCGCGTCGCTCGCGTAGAGATCGGGCCACGCGTACTCGTCGCCGTTCCTCGCTACGCTCGTCCGCGCCGAGGCCGATTCGGCCAAGGGAAAGGCGCTGAACAGAGCGTCGCCGTCTTGCGCGGACATGGCTCGTTACCCCTCCACCCATGCCCACGGATCGGGCGACGTAGAGGCGGAATGGGGCCGCTCCTGCGTCGCGAGAAAACCAAAGGGCTTCCACTCTCTCGCGAGCCCGCGCCGCTCCAGTTCCGCCACGCACGCTTCAGCCTTTTCGTCGGCATCGTCGGAAGCGCCCGAGAGGGCTTGCACGATCCCCGCGAGCGTAGGGAGGCCGAACGCCACTCGCTCTCTCGCGTGAAGCGAGAGAAAGTTGCAGATGGCTAGCGCAAGCCTTGCTTTTTCAGTCTCGTCCATGGCGAATCCTCACGCAAACAGGATGGGCGTCGCGCCGTCCCAGGGGAACACGAACTCGTTGGCTTGGAAGAAGTTGGGCGCGAGAGGCGCGCTCGAAGGGAACGTGTACGTGCTTCCGTTCGCAGGCCCGAACCACAAATCCGTGAGCACTCCCTTGAGTCCGTAGCGGGAAGGCGAGTAGACGCTGACGTTCGACAGGGGGTAGGCGTTCGTGTCGAGGTCCACGGTGCCGTTGTAGACGATGCTGTTATTTGGCACGTCTCCGTAGCACGTACTGCTGGAACCAACGTCAAAACCGTTGGCCGGAATGGCGGGCGCGAGCAGGTAGACGCCGTTCGAGTCGAGCGTTGAGCGTGGCTGCCAGCCCTGGCCCGTCCCCTGGCTGTAATACCCCGCATATTGCCGGTACGTGAGGTTGCCCGAATGAAACATGACCTTTGCCGCGCTCCAGTTGTAGGGCGGAGTCGTCCACACCGCATTTTGCAGCGTCCCGAACCACAAGACCTCGCACGGCACCTGCGAACGGAACGAAACGGCGTAGAACCCCGACAGGTCCGACGCGAGCCCTACCTGCACCTGCTGGGTGTAGTTCAGGTAGTTGTTGGTCTGGTTGATGATTCCCTGGTTGTCCTTGTTGAAAATGCCGTAGTTGCGAAAGTAGCCGACGCTCGGGCTGAAAGTGAGCAAGATTTCGTCGCCTGCGACGGGCCGAGACGTATTCGTTGAGGGGGCGACGAAGGCGCCGGAAGGAGACCAGTACGCCACGAACTGCTGCAAATCTCGGTAGAAGCAGAAAGAAAGCTGCGAAGGCCCGATCTGCAAAATGACCCACAGGCTTAGCCACCCTCCGCTCTCGAAATACTGGAACATCCCTTGCCGCATGTTTGCGCTTCCAGCCGTCCAGTAGTTTGCGCTTGGAATCGTGGGAGGCGAGATGTTGTTGATCCCGTCCGAGGAAGCCACAACGGAAATGGTGCCGCTCGAAAGAGCGAGGAGCTGATCCACCACCGTTCCCCAGAAATCGGCCAAGTCGCGCGTGCGACCAGCGGAATCGGTTGGGCCTACGTTGGACGGCAGGGTGTTGTTCGCCGAGATGAGCCAGGTTTTGACGGGGACGGGGAGTGCCATGGTGCGTGCCTCACTCGTAGCTGATGGAGAGCCAGGCGCCCGAGCAAGAGGCCGTGGCAGGTGTCGTCGCGACAAGGGTCAGTTCGTAGAGATGCAGCGGAGACGTCCAGATCCGCCCAAGCGAGTTTCCGACCGACAGGACCGAGCTTTGGTACGACGCGGGCGCCGCCGTGGTGCCGACGAGCTGCGCGTTGATCAGAGGGACGGGTGGGACCGCCGTGATGTCGGTTAGCTCCAGCGCGCAAGTCGCGGCGCTGCTCGCCAGCGTCGCGTTGAGCCTGACGACCCGGCTGAGCCCGTTCGCCACAGCCGGAAACTTCGCGATGTCCACGGTTCGGCACGCGATTCGATCCGGCACGACGGAAGTCGTGGCGAAGTCGGCGTGAAACAGCGGGATTTCGCTGTAGAGCGGCACGGCGCCTTGCGCGCCGAGGTTCACGAACAGCGCGAGCTGGTGGTTGTTCGGCGCGCTCCACGTTCCGCTGGTCAGCGTGGCCGGGACGCGCACGAACGAGCCAGCCACGATGACGGGAGGTGCCGTGATCGTCCAAAGCTGGAAGTTCGCTGCGCTTGCTTTGTCTTGGATTCGGACGGTGCCGCCCACGTAGAGCGAAGAAAAAAGGACTTCGACGTCCACGTTGTCTTGGTCGATGTGGTTGATCTGGAACTGCGTCGAAAGAAGTTGGTTCGTCGCGTTCCACTGAACGAGCCCCGAACCGGGGTCGCCTGTTCCCGGCGTCCCGTTCGCCCGGTAGGGCAAAATCGCGGTGCTGTAGCCAGGCGGGCCGGGAGGCCCAGGCCCGCCGCCTCCGCTTGTGACGACGCGTCCCTGTGTGTCCACGAGGAGCGGCACGAGCGCACCTCCGCTCGTCGTGCCGATGGCTCGCACGAGCATCTGGCCCGTCGGTGCGCCCGCTACAGCTACCGTTGAGCTTCCGTCGGTCGCGTACAGGTTTCCGCTGACAGGCCCCGAAACGGAGACGCGCACGTCCCCGTTCGCGTCCACCGCGACAGGGACGGCTACGCCACCGTTGTTTCCGAGGATTTGAGAACTACTCATGCTTCATTTTGCCCGCCCGCCAGCGCGAAACCGCGCAAGGCTGGATCGAGGCACATTACCCGGATTGGATGCGAAGGCGCTTGATTGTTCGTGCCGCCACCCCAGCGCCACCGCCAGAGCAGAACAGATAAACGGGCCGCGCGCCCGGGTCTGATGGCTGCGTATTTGGCGGCTGGTACCCTTGCGGACCAGATGATCCCCAGAGGTAACGTAGCGTCGTTGGCCACCCTCCCGAGTATGTGCCGAAGAACTGATTTACCCACAAAGAAGGCGAAATCGAAATCATGCAAACATCGTTTCCGCTTCTAGCCACGTTTCTAATCCCGCCCGGACCTGACGGCTGGTTTTGTTGCGCAAAAATAAAAGTGCCGTTGACGTAGCTAAGTGCCGTGCCGCCAACGATCGCGGTGTCCAAGCTGATTGGCCCCGCCCCATCCCATCGGATGTAAATCCCGACGCGGTTATCGTTGGCACTTTCGCACTGTATGGAGAACACGTGCTCGCGGAACGGGTCCAGCCCTAGATTTGAAAAGGCGGTGTAAAGCTGCATACTTGGGGAGGTGCCCCCCGTGTACACAAGCCCCGTCCCGTTGACGATGGCGAGGGTATTTCCGGCTCCCACAGCAGCGGTCCAACTAACCCCTCTGAAGACGTACGTACCACCGTTGACAAGCGTCTGGCTCGATTCAGCCGTGAAATCGATTTCGTATACCGTTTGAAGACCGGCGCCGGAAGCGCCCGTCGCTCCCGTGGCACCCGTGGCACCCGTCGCTCCCGTCGCTCCCGTGGCGCCCGTGGCGCCCGTGGCACCCGTGGCACCCGCCGCACCCGTCGCTCCCGCCGCACCCGTCGCTCCCGTGGCACCCGCCGCACCCGTCGCTCCCGTGGCACCCGTCGCACCCGTCGCACCCGTCGCTCCCGTGGCACCGGGAGGGCCTACGGGGCCTGTCGGCCCTACCGGCCCGGCGTTCAGAAACGCGACGATGATTTGTTGGTTGTTCGGGGCGATCCACGACCCGGCGCCGAGCGTCACCGGCACCTGCACGTAGTTCGGCATGCTCGTAGGTGTGCCGCTCACCGTCCACCGCTGGTAGTTCGCGCTGTTGGTCCGGTCCTGAATCGTCACCGTGTCGCCCACGCTCAAAAGCGCGAGGAAAATATCAATATCGACGTTGTTTTCGTCGATGTGGTTGATTTGAATCTGCGTCGCCGCAAGCTGGTTCGTGTTGTCCCACGATACGAGCCCTGCGCCGGGATCGCCTGTACCTGGCGTCGTGTTCGTGCGGTAGGGATAAAACGTCGAGCTTTGACCAGCCGGTCCGGTCGGACCTGTCACGCCGCCCGACGTGACCACGCGCCCTTGCGAATCCACGAGAAGAGGCGTCAAGACGCCGCCGCTCGTCGTGCCGATGGCCCGCACGAGCATCTGGCCCGTCGGTGCGCCCGCTACAGCTACCGTTGAGCTTCCGTCGGTCGCGTACAGGTTTCCGCTCACAGGCCCCGACACGGAGACGCGCACGTCCCCGTTCGCGTCCACCGCGACAGGGACGGCTACGCCACCGTTGTTTCCGAGGATCTGGGAACTACTCACACCGTCACCAGCGCGCCCGTCGAAAGCACTTGGACGGGCACCAGCGTCCCCGTGTTCGTCGTGCCCACGAGCACCACATTGACCCTCCCCGTCGCCGTCGCGAGTAGGGGCCTCCAGGCGGACGAGTCGAACACGTTGGCTGCGATGGGCGCCGCCGTGCTCGCCACGGCACGCAGGTTGCCGCTTCCGTCCACGGCGAGCGGCACGGCCACGCCCGCGTTGTTTCCGATGGCCTGCGTGCTGCTCATGTTGTCACCCTCCCGGCAGTCGAACGCCAAAAATCAGGATGGACGGGTCCGCCACGCCGCTCACGGCGAGCGTGTTGGCCGCTCCGACGACGGCGCGAGAGCCCGCCGCTCGCGCCAAGAGAGTCGGAATGGCGAGCCCTCCGATCCCGTAGGTAACGGTGATTGAGGGTGCGCCTGCGGGCGAGGCCAGTTCGAGGTCAAACGCGCCCGTGGGGATGGGCGCGAAAAGAGCCGTCCCTCCTCGCTCCATCGGGTACGAGCAGGTCAGATTGTGGTTTGCCTTGTGTATGCCGTCATTCAACCCAGTGCCGAACGTGACGACCTCGTAGCCGAACTGGCTGACCACCGAGTTCGGACGAGTGTATCCTCCGCTAACGTTCAGACATTCGTCGCTTTCAATGTAAAGCGAACCGCCACAGGTCAAGGTGAACGGGGCGCCAGGATCGAATCGGTATGGGGCGGGCGCCGCGCTCGTGCTCCACGCTGCGTCGGGCGACAACGTAGGCGTAAACACAATGCGCGGCACAATGAAGTTCGCGCCCGGCCCTAAGCTCAGCGCCAAAAGACGGATTTGATAGGATTGCGCCGTAGAGCAAGCCGTATCAATGGCTACCCGATCGCCTGGTTTTCCACGAAAAATACGGCTCACGAACGCCTCCAGTAGACAACGGCTGCGCCCAAGGTCGCCGCGCCGAGTGCCCACGGCCACCACGCCGAAGCCGTGGCGGAGGCGGGCTCGGTAGAGGTCGCTTTCGGAGCGTCCACGGGCGGGGCGGGCACTCCGATCGCGTCCGCGATTTGCGAGAGCATCTTGGACGTGCCTTTCACGTACCCTCGGATGGCTTCTTCGTGGCAAGCCACCTGGTTCGGATTTTGGGGTTTTCCGTATCCCCACTTCCCCCCAGCCTTGGTCGCCTCGGGGCAAAATCCGCCGTAGTATTTTTCTTCGCGCATGGCCCGCGCGAACTCGGAAAGCGAGCCGTTTCGCGACATCACCGCAGCCACGCCGGGCCGGTACTTCGTCAGGTGACGCACCACGTCCGCCGCGCCTTCGGCGGGGCTCGGGTAGGCGCGAAAACCCACCTTGTACTTCGTCCCGTTCGGGTGCGTGTCGTCGCGCTCGATGCACTTCGCGCCTTGCGCAATCGCGTTCGCTCCGCACTGAATGGCGCCCCAGTTGTTCGACGCGGCGAGCGGTCCCGTCCACCCACGCCCGAAGCTCGTTTCGAGTCTCGCGACCAAAAGCGAGTAGAGCAGTTCCCCCTCGTTCGGCGCGCGACCGAGCGCGATGCGCCAGCCTTCGCGCATCACGTCCGCCGCGTTCCGAATCTCTTGGGGGTTCATGCCGCCGCCAAATCCTTCACGAGAAACACGGTGGACGAATAGTCTACGTGCAAATCGTCGTGAAACGTGCAGCCGCCCTTCTGAATGAGGCTCGAAGCGTCTCCCTTTCGAGCAAAAAACCCGTACATGGGCTTTTTGCCTTCCTTTTGGCACGGCCCGTTGACCCAGAACTTTCCGATCGTGAACGGGATGCCTGCGGGGTTTTCGCCGAGGTTCTTGCGCACGCACTCGTCGGCGCGGCGGGCCGCTTCCGAGCTGTACATGCGGATCGTCTTGTGGTCCGAGGGGAAGGTGCAAGCCTGCACGATCGTCACCTCGGGCGCCTTCGCCACGGCACGCAGCTCGTCGGCGGTGGGCAGTCGCGCGCCGAAGCGCTTGGCGATGGCTTGCGCCGTACGCTCGGTCGCGCGAGCCCAGGTGATGCCTTGCGCGCTTTCGGGTCCGGTCGTGCGCAGCGGGACGCGCGTGATGAGCTTGCCGGGCAACGTGCTCACCTTCACCCAGTCGGGCTCCCCAAAGTTCTCGAACGCGGTTTCGTAGCGGTTCGTCTTGGCGAGTTCTCCGCCCGAGTCGATCGCGCTCGCGGAACCAGGCTCCACCTCGTCGGTCGTCGGGGTGGCTTGCGCAGCCGAGGCGGGCTCGGGCGCGGGCTTCGCGGCGGGTTTGGGCTTCGCCTGGGGCTTCGGAGGGGCAGGGGGAGCTTCGGGCGTCGCGCTCGACGCGGAAGCCGCGCGAGGCCGCAAAAAAAGCCACGCGCCAAGCCCCGCCGCCGCTGCGAGGGCGGCGGCTACCGTCGTTCGTTCCATCGTCATCCTCCCGCCTTCTTGCCGCTGCGCGCGAGAACGTAGACCCCCGCGCCCACGCCGACCACGGCCACACCTGCGCCGTACATCCACAGGCGCCGAGATTCCTCGGCTTTCTGCGCCGCTTCAGCCAGGCGAGCCATTTCGAGCTTGCGTGCTTCCTCCGCCTTGCGGGCCTCCTCGGCCTTGCGGGCCTCCTCGGCCTTGCGGGCCTCGGATTCCTCCCGCTTGCGAATGGCGAGCGCGCGCCGTTCCGCGACGTCCGACTCCGCGCGCGCTGAGCGTGCCGCCGCGCGCGCGGACTGCGCGGCCTGCCGATCCGACTCGCGGAAGGCGTCGGGGTTCGACGCGCGCGTGATCGTGTTTACCGTGTCACTGACCGCTTTGACGATGGTCCCGATTCCGAAGATGTCTTCCATGGGAGGTCGAACCTCACTTCGGCAGTCGGCACGAACCCGTGGAACACGACTCCTTCGACACGTACGAGGGGATGCCGGGGCCTCCCTCGAAAATGCCGTCAGCCCATTCGGGAGCCGAAGCCGAGGCCCAGTGCGTAGCCCACGGGATGGCGTCCGCACCCGCGAGCACGTCGTCGTGCGGGTGGTCGTGGCCGTGCTCGTGTCCGCCGCTACCGGCGCAGGGAGCCTTGCCCACCGGGCACGAGTCGCCGCTGCAAGAGAGCCCCTGTCGGCACGCGTCGCAGCACGCCTCGCCGCCCGAAAGAGCCTCGGGCTCGGCGGAGTCGTCCGATTCCTCGATGTAGAGTTCGTCCATTTCGTTGAACGACATCATCGGCGCCGTGGGAGCGGGGGTCTGGCCCTGCTCCACCTTCGCGGCGACCTCTTGCGGGCTCGCGTTCTTTTGCAGCACGGCTTGGAGGAGCGACGAGATGATCAAGCCCGTCTCGCTCGGCGCCTGCGCCACCTTTTCGGTCTCTTTCGGCGAGGCGGCGAGCTTCGCCATGTTCGACGCCTGCTCTTGCAGGGCGGCGACCTTCGCTTCCAGCACGGCCTTTTCGCCGTCGGTCTTGGCTTGCTTCGCCGCGTTCTCTGCCTCCGCGACCTTCTTGTTCAGCTCCTCCGTCACCTTCGAGAGCTGCTTGGCCGTGGCGGCGGCTTTTTGCTCAGCGAGCGCCTTGGCGGTGTCGCCCTTTCGCTTGGCCTCCTCCGCGTCCGCCTTCGACTTGATGGCCTGCTTTTCCGCCGTGATCAGGCTCTTTTGCGTCTCGATTTCCTTCGTCTTGTTTTCGAGCGCGCGCTTTTTGTCCTCGGAGGCTTTCTTCGCCGCTTCGAGCGTGGCCTTGGCTGCCTTCAAGCCCTTGTCGGCCTTGAGGAGAATGCCGGTGTTCACGGCGCCTTGAGCCGCGAACGCCTTGGGCGCCTTGCCCATCGTCTTTTCGGCCTCTTTCACGTCGCGCTCGGCGGTGTTCACGGCCTTCGTCGCGTCCCGCGACTCGCGTTCGAGCGTGGTTTTTTCGAAGTTCAGAATCGTGAGCTTGTCTTCCAGCTCGCGCAGCTTCTTCGAGTCCTGCGGAGCGGACGCGGCGGGAGGAGCGGCGCCCGGCTCTTGTCCTCGCGCACGAATGGCGGAGGGAGCGGCGCCCACGTTCCAGTATTCGTCCGCGCCGTACACGCCGTAGTGCCCATACACAGGATTTCCTTGCACGGGCGCCTGTCCCTGAAGGCGCATCCTCGTCGCCGCCGTCACGACGGCGCTCTGCGCCTGGCGCGGGCTCTGCCCTTCGCTCTGGAGCTGCTGCACTGCCGCGCGCATCTCCTCCTGCGCCTGCGGACCGTTGCAGCCCACCAGATCGCGCCACGAATCCACGCGCGCGGCGGCGTAGGGCCGCGAGAAGCCGCGCGCGAGGATCTTGTCCATGTGCGCCGCCTTGCCCGCGTCCGAGCAGTCGTAGGAACCGCTCACAGCGTCCTCGTCGTAGGCCCCTTCCGAGGCTCCGACGCAGGTGCGGGCCTCGGCCACGAGCGGCGAGTCGTACCCGCCCACGGTCCGAGCGTGGCGGGCGATCTGCCGGTCGAGATCGGCCAGCGCTTCCTGCTTCTCGCGCGACTCGGGCCAGCTCGAAGCGACCTTTTCGCGGGCCGATACGAGGTACGCGTGCTGCGCCGAGGCGTCGTCGCTCGCGCCGGTCCAGTCTTCGGGACCGACGCCCGTGGGGTCGCTGGTCATCTCCTCGTACGCGTCGGAGGCGGCACCGGCTACGACAGAAAAGTCGGGCTGAACCCCGTACTTCACAAAGTACGCCTTGAACGCCGCTTCGTACTTCGCCTTGGCCTGGTTGTACTTGAGCTTGGCGACCTGGGCCTTGTCCGTCCCGATCTGCACCAGCTTCTTGAGCGAGGCGATTTTTTCGTTGAACTCGTCCAACTTCGTCAGGGCGCTTAGCGAAGTCGGAGGCGAGTTCTGGAGCTGAGCCAAATCGGCCTTGACCTTTTCGAGATTGGCGATGGCGTTTTTGGCGAACTGATAGGCCGAATCCATTTCGTCCTTCAGCTTCTTGATCGCGGCGACCTCTTTCCTCGAACCCTTTTTGATCACCGGGGCCGCGCCGGTCCAGTATTCGTCTGGCCCGCCCGTCCAGGCGTAGTCCTCGCCCGCGACGGGCTCGTTCGAAGTGGGAGGCGCGGGGGGAGGCTGCGCGCCGCGCGTGCGGAGCGCGTCGAGGCCCGCCGTCACGCCGTTTCCGACGATTTTGGCTCCCTCGTAGATACCGGCAGCGGTCGCCACGCCACCCAGGATCTTGCCAGCGAACTTCGCGGTTTTGATGAGCGTTCCGACCTTCGCCACGTCACACCTCTATCCACCGGGTCTCCCGGTATTGATCGTCCCTGAGCGGTCTCATGCCCGCCCACACGGCGGGGTCCAAGAGAATCGTGCCGTCCGAGTCTCGAAGCCCGGCGACGGCATGTGAAATCTTGCGGCCAGGGCGGAGCCCCATCAGCGCAGGCTTGCCCTTCAGGGCCAGCGCGCCCGCGAGTGCCGCGCTCGCGTCTTCGCAGTCGAGCCGGATACGCTCCCGGTCCCTGTCGCGAGCCAGCAGCTCGCGATAGGTGTTCCAGCAATCCGGCTGTCCGCATGTCTCTGGGTCGAGCACGTAGAGGTGCCGACCCGAGGAGAGATTCGCGGAGAACTGCGCGAGCAGCGCCGGATCGGATGCGAAATCCTCCCGGTTTTTTCGGGCGAGCCATTGAAGGCGCCCGAGAAGTCGCTGCACGCGCGGTTCGTCCACGATGGTTCTCGTTCAGCGGAGGAACGAGAAGGCGTTGCGCATCGCGCCCGACACCTGACGGCGCGAGAGCTTGCGATCCACGCCGGGCAGGCCCACGTCGCAGGGATCGACCTGCGTCAGCACGGCGCCCGTCAGGGTGAGCGTGTCGGCGGCGCCGACGACGAGCCCGCCGAAGGTGTCGCCGATGGTCAGGTTGTTGACGACGCGCAGCACGACGGCCTGCGTGTTCGTGAACGTCTGGCCCATCCAGGGCGTCAAGTTGAACACGTTGGGCGAACGCGAGTTGAACACGCCCACGCTGACGCCGGTAGCGGGGGCGCCGCCGGGCTGGCCCGTGGCCGTGCCGTAGATCACCTCTTGCCCCGCGATCTGAAGCGAGATGATGCTGAACGCATCATGCAGATAGTCGGGCACGTAGATCCCCAGGAACTTCCAGGTGCCGTTGCCGCCGCCCGGCTGCACCACGATCGTCTGCGCCACGCCGGGAAGGAGCGGAGTGCCGGTGATCGGACAGTACGAGTTCGGGCGGAGGGCCTGGCGCGCATTGTTGACCTCCGCGATGCGCCGAACGAGGCGGGCGCCTTGCGTGAGGGCCGTGATGCGAGCGCGCGAAGCGGGAGCGAGGCGAGCGGTGGGGCTCACGCGCGTCGAAGCGAGGCGCGAGACGATCGAAGCCTCGTCGCGAGCGCCCATGATGCCTTCGAGGAGGCTTTCCTCGCCGTCTTCGCCGCTGACGAAGAAGCTGTCCTCTTCGTCGTCGCCCGCCGTCAGGTGTGCGTTCAAGAGGCCGTCGAGTTCGTTTTGGTAGTCCATGATTGTTGTCTCCTTGCGTTCAGCGGGCAAAGCGGGCGAAGGGCGAAAGGGCGTTCTTGGTGGCGCCGATCACGGCCTTGCGCGACAGCTTCGTATCGACGCCGGGCAGGCTCACGTTGCAGGGATCGACCTGGGTCAGCACGGCGCCGTTCAGCGAAGCGCTCACGCCAGACTGGCCGTCGAAAAAGTCGGTAGCGGCGGTCTGGTTGACGAACGTGAACACGATCGCCTGGTTGTTCATGAACGTCCGCCCCATCCAGGGCGTGAGGTTCAGGTTCCACGGGCTGCGGCTGCCGAAGACGCCGATCGACACGCCGCTCGTTCCAGGGGCCACACCAGCCACGGTGCTCGTTCCGTAGAGCACCTGCTGGCCCGCGATGGTCAGGCTGCTGAGCCCGAACACGCTCTGGAAGTAGTCGGGGACGTAGAGCCCCATGAACTTCCACGTTCCGTTGCCGCCGCCCGGCTGGACGGTGATCGTGACCGAGGCGGTGGGAGCGATCTGGCCGGTCGAGAACGGGCAGTAGGAGTTCGGGCGGAGCGCGTCGCGCGCGGCCTGCGCCTCGGCTACGCGAATCACAGCGCGAGCGCCGGTCGCGAGGGCCGCGATGCGGGCCTTGCTCGACTGGCTCAGGCGCGCGTTGCCAGGGATGTTCATGCGCGAGAGGTACGAGAGCGCCTGTGGCGCGCTCGACGCTCCCATCACCGAGGCGTACGCCGCCTCCTCCACGTCATCGCCAGTGATGGCGATTCCCTCGAAGTCGTCGTCACCCGAGAGGACGTCTGCTTGATCCTCCAGGAGCCCCAGGATGTGCTGTTCGAGCATGTTTCTCCTTGCTTTCTCGTGCGCCGCCGGGACTCCCGTTAGGCGCGTTTCTCCGCAGCGGAACCGCCCGCCACGTTGATCTTCTCCACCTCAGGCGAAGGCTTGACTTCTCCCTTGGCTTCGCGGAGGGCCTTTTCCAGCCGCTCCCGAATCTCTGGCGCGAACATCGCGAACGGATCGAAATCCGACGCCGCAGGCTGCGGCGCAGCCACGGGCGCGGCCACGGAAGCGGCCACGGGCGCGGCCACGGCCACGGGCGCGGCCACGGGAGCGGCCACGGGAGCGGGCGCCGCGACAGCCACGGGAGCGGCGGCGACAGCCACGGGGGCCTCGCTCGTCTCGCTTTTCGAGCTTCGCTTCTGCTTGATCATCGAGACCGCCACGCGGCCTCCCTCTTCGGCGGCGGAGCCCAAGCCCGCCCAGAACACGTCCGCCGCGATTTGCGATCCCATGGCCGCGCCGATGCCCCCGACGGCGACCGCGACGGTGCGTGCGCCGACGCCCGAGCCTCCGATGCCGCCCTCTCCAAGAGCCTCGTTGACGGCGCCGATGGCGCCTTGCGTCAGCACGGTGACGCCCTTGTGGGCGCGATACTTCCAGCGAAGGGGTACAGACATGATGGTGTTCTCCTCGTGTGTCGTGTCGATGGGTCCAAGTGGCCTCGGAGCACTCCGCCGACACGAGGAGAACGCCGAAGGCCCCGAGGCCCGCGAACAGGATTCCCCGCAGAGGCATCGTCGCGCAAGCGTTCTCGTGGGGTCGTGGAGCGAATGTGCTATGCACTGCATAGCCCATGGCCCGAATCGTCACCCCCACCGGAGAAATCGTGGAATGGCCCTACCTCTCGCGCGACAAGCCCGTGCAAATCGAAGCAGGCAAACTGCGCGCGTGCCTGTCGAAAAAGGCGATTGACCGCGCGCGTGCGGCGGCGTCCCTGACTCCGCGCGAGGTGCGGCGCGTGTTCGAGCGGCCCGCGCGCTGGGCGAGCCTGGCGCGCGCGTGGAGGCGGATCGCCCGCTGGAAGGTGGAGGAAATCGCCGCGAAGCTCGGCGAGCGCGAGCTGGTGTGGTGTACGCAGGGCGGTTCGCGAACCGCGTTTTTTTCGCGTGCGGTACGGAGCGGAGCAGGCGCAAACGTGAGGCCCCGTTACAACGCGGGCCTCGTTCGAGTCGTCACGAACGGAGGAGAGCTAGACGCTTCCCCCTGCTCCCGGCCCAAGACCGCGTGCCGTTCGCCCGCAAAAGAAGCCGAAACGGAGAAAAATATCAAAGAGGCTTGACTGTTGAGAGCTAGGAGCTTAGGGTTGCGCCCATGCCCAACCGAACCGCGTTAGCGTTCTTCGACTCGCACGGGAGCCTGTGGCTCGCGTGCGAGCCCGCCGAGGGGGCGATCCCCTTCGGCCCCACCTCCTGCGCCCGCGAGGCGACCGAGGAGGAGTGTACGCTCCTGCTCGGGCGCGTCACTGCGCGTACCGCCTACGCGCAGGCGGCACGCCTGGGCCTCCTCCGGCGCGTGGGGGAGTGGGACGTGCTGGCGCGCACGCCCTGCGCCGTCACCATCCGGTGGCGCAAGAGCGGCCTGGTCTCGGCGTTCACGGCACCTGGCGACCCCTGGTGGGCGCTCCGCGCCGAGTGGCCAGCGCTCGCGCGCGCCAGCCGGTGCGTGCAAATTCTTGATTACCAAGAGTTTTCGCGCCTGGCCGACGAGGAGCGGCACGGGCTCTACGACGGCGGCGACCTCGTGTCGTTCGAGGGTCAGGGCCTCGTCGCCCTCGCGCGGAGCGAGCTGCGCGCCGTCGCGCGCCTGGAGGAGCAGGGGACGCGCGATGCGGCCCGGCTCCTCGAAATCGCGGAGGCGCACGGCGGGCGCCTGCCCGCCGACGTGGTTTTCGAGACGCGGCCCCGCACCATGCCCCTCTTCGGCGGCGGCGGCGGAGACACGTTCGACGTCCTCGTCTGGGAGCGCCTGCATCGCGCCCAGGACGCGGGGCGGTGGCACAGCCCCCACGACGCGCTGGGCCTGTGCGTCGAGAGGCTTGGGTTTCGGCTCACCCACGACGGGCCGGGGCAAACGACCAGCGCCCTGCTCGCGCCCCTCGGGCGCGATGTCGTGGACTGGCTCAACGACTCGCGCGCGTACTGGACGGACGCGCTCGCGGAGATGGGGGTGGAGCCATGACCACCTTCCGCTTTTTTTCGCGCATCGCGGCCACGGACGCGTACCTCCGCGCGGCGGAGGCCCTGGTGCCGGGCTTCGCCTCGTGGGGCGGCGCCGACCTCTCGCTCTCGCCCGCTTGCCTGCTCGCCGGGCGCGATCCGATCTGGATCGGGCGTCTGGTCTCGGCGGAGACGAGGGAGGAGCGCCACGCCTGGGCGATCGAGGCGCTGGGCACGCAGCAGGTCGGCGACCTCCTCGCCGCCGCGATCGGGCTCGACGACTCGCGCGTCTCGCTCTGGTTTTTGCCTGACGGGCACTACCTGGTGCGGCTAGAAGGGTCGCGGGCGGAGCGCGTAGCCTCCAGCCTTCTTTGGAACGTGGCCAGCTCCACGAGGGCGGAGGCGCCATGACTTACGCGGCTCCAAGCGAGACGCCTCGCCTGCACACCGTCACCAAGCTCGCGGACGTGGACCCGTGGGCCGCGTTCCGCGAGGCGTGCGAGGGGGGCGGCACCGCGCCCGCCTGGACGCGGCTAGGGGATGACCCCGACGCATGGGTTGCACCCAGCGACGCCGCAGGTGGCCTCGTCCTGTGGTGTGCGGACGGGGCGCTCTGGCGCGTCGAGCCGCAGCGAGAAAGGGCCGAGGAGATCGGGGCCTGCGCGCTGCGCGATTTGCGCGCGGCGTGGGACTGGCCCGAAGACTACTACGCTCGCGCGGCGTATTTCTCATCTGGCGGACGCGCCATTCTGCTTCTCGATCCCGTCGCGAGCGGGCCGTGGATCGTCGCTGTGTTTCGCTGCGAGGATTCCCCTCGCAGCGGCGCGAGCGAGGAAAATATGGTGCGGATCGCGCCATCGTGCGTGGTGGAGGTGATGGCGTGAGTGACGAGAAACCCCGTCAAATCCGGTTGTCCATCGCGCCCGCCACTTCGCGTACGTGCGGGGATGGGCAGAACTTTTGCCCCCTTGTCCGAACGGCTGCGTTCGGCACCCGATGGGAGTGCCTGATCTGGGGCTCGCTGGAAGACATGGGATGGCTCATGCGCCACCCCAAATGCCTCGATGCGGAGAGCGAACAAAATATTCTGCTTGTGCCGCCCGGCCCCAACGTGTCCGTGGCGAAGGAGGAGGCCCAGTGAAAATCGACGAACTGAAGCAGAGCCACCCATTTACATATTGAACGAAAGACGAGAAAATGAAGATGAAAAAGGTCACGATTTGCCGGGGCATCCCCGGCAGCGGAAAAAGCACCTGGGCGCGAGCCCAGGCCGAAACGGTCGAGCCCGCCCACCTGAGCGACAACGCGGGCGTGGCGCTGCACCCCGAAGCGGTCGCCGTCGTCGTCAGCGCAGACGACTGGTTCGTCCGCCTCCAGCCCGACGGGACGTTGGGCTACCGCTTCGACGTACGAGAAATCGCCCAAGCGCACGACGCCTGCCTGCGGCGTTTCGTGGCGGCGATCCTGGCGGCGGAGCCGCACGTGATCGTGGACAACACCAACACCACGGCGGCGGAGATGATCCCGTACGTCGCCGTGGCGCTCGCGCACGGCTGCGAGGTGGTGGTGCGCACGTTCCGCGTGGACGACGCCGCGACGGCGGCAGCGCGCAACGTGCATGGCGTGCCGCTGGCCGCGTGCGAGGCGATGAGCAAGCGCATGGCAGAGACCGTGCCGCCCCTCTTCTGGGGCGGGCGCGTCCGCTACGCGGAGGGCGACGGACAGCCGTCGTTTCATTTCGTGGCGTAAGCGGCCAGGATCGAGGTATAGTTCGGGCCGCACGAGGACAAGAACGGAGACGGAGAGAAATGACGCCCAAGCAAATCCAGAAAAACATTGACCGCCTGGACGACGAGGGAATCGACGCGGGAAACGTCGTCCTTCTCGTCGAGTTCAAGCGGGGGGCTCACGACCGCAACGAAATCATCGAGGCCATCGCGCGCGGTCGAGGCGAGAGCAAGGCGAGCGTCGCGAAGATGCTCGCGGGGTGGAAGCCCGCGATCCTGATTCGCGCCAGTGCAGCGGGCGCGAGGATGGGCGACGGCGATCTGTGCCTGACGGACGGCAGGTCGTTCGAGCACAGCGGCGAGATCGGGTACTGGCGACCCGACGACCTGGCGTGGGGAACCGCCCAAGTGCTGGACGTAAACGGGGAGGCCGTTGGCGAGCCCGACTACGAGACGCTGTACCAGCAGGCCGAGGAACTGGGCGGGCGCAGCCGTCGCCGCTACTACTGACCGACGACCCGACCTCCGACGACGCAGCCCGCCCCCGAGCGGGCTTTTTTCTTCTCAACGCATTTTGTGCTTGACGGCAGGAACGCTCCTCTGCTACGTATCTCGCCCATGAGGCTCTACGCAAACCAGCTCGAAGAGGCCATCCTAGCGAAAATGGCGCAGGGGAAGGGCTACAGTCGGCGCGACGTCGCCGGGCTTTTCGCAGAGGAGCCCGTCGAAGCCGTTGGGAGGGCGCTTCAGCGCCTTGCCCAGCGCGGTGTTCTCGCGTCCGAAGGGTATCGCGCGAGCACCGTGTACACGAGGACCACAACCAAAAACAAAACGAAAGAAAAACAGTGAAAAACAACAACGCAAAAAAGCCCGCCACCGCCACCGCCACCGAGGACAACGCCGCCGACGAAATGTTCGGCGACCGCGCGAGCCAGGCTCAGCCGAGGGCCTGGTTCACCTCCGACTGTGATGGCAAGCTCGTCGGGGTGGCCTACGAGGTGAACAACCGCCGCGTGGCCGACCCGAACAAGCCGGGCGAGACGAAAGCGGCGAGGTCGCTGGTGATCAGGCTCACCAAGCCCGCCGAGGGCAAGCTCAACGACGAAGTGACGGAGATCCCGGCAGGCGCCGAGATCGAGGTCTTCGTCGCGGCGAGGCTCAACAGCCTCGCCGACAAGATCGTGCGCGAGCCCCACGGCATCGTGATGTTGCGAGGGGAGAAGCGAAAGAGCCCTCGCGGCTACATGGTCCAAGACTGGGAGGTCAACGCGCTCCCGGCCCGGCTCTGCAAGGGGCTCACCGAGGAGCTGGTTGCGGAACTGACCGAGGCGCACCGGCTCGCCAAGGAGGCCCAGCCGAGCGACGAGGAGCACGTGGAGGACGGCGACGACGAGGCGCCGTTCTGACCGCGTAGAAACCGACTGAAAGGGAGCGGGCCGGTCCTGCTCCCGCCTGGCGCACCTGGTTGGTGTCGCGGAAAATGGCGAGGTTGGTCCCGCGCTTAGATCCGCGCACGTCGGGGTTCGATTCCCCGATGCGCCTCCGAGGAAAAATGCAAGACCAAGAAAAAGCGCGGCAGAGAGCGGCAGAGTGCCTTTCGGGCGCTCTCGCGTCGAGGGGGATGCGCGCGGAGCTGCGCGAGCGAGACCCCATCGAAAAAAACCGGGTGCTGGCGAGCGCGATCCTTGCGCACCTGATCCAGATTTGGGGGTACGACCTCGGAGCGAGGCTTGCGAGCGACCGGGCGCTCTTGGGTTTCGACACGGAGGTCCGCTGGGTCGTGTCGAGCATGGGCACCATGCCACCACACAGGATGGAGTTTTCGACCGCCGAAGAGGCGATCGAGCACGCGTGGAACCTCCTGGTCCGCATCCGAGACGACGCCCGAAAGGCGATGGGGGAGTACCTGGCGCCATGATTCTGTGGGGACAAAAACACTCTCCGATCGGTGACGTGGTGGGCGAACGCGAGGGATTCGTGTTCGTTGCGAGCCGCGACCTCGTGCCCGACTACCTGCGCCTGCCCGAGCAGCTAGGCGGCGCGCAGGAGCGAGTCGCGCGCGCCGTCGAAGGTCGCTGCCCGCTCTGCGACCGAGAGGTGCGCCATCTCCTCTGCCAGACCGCGAGCGTCGCCGAGTGCGTAGCGTGCGGCTTCGTCTGGTATCGTCGAAAGCCAGGAGACGACGCATGAATATCGACGCAAGCATCGTGTACGAGTCGGGCGAGATGATCCACGGCTCGGTGCGCGTGTTCCCCGCGAGCATGTCCACTGGCAAGGCTGCCGAGGAGCCGATCGTCGTGCTCCGCGTCAACGATGCGAGCATCGTGCTCGGGCTCGACCAGGCGTGCGAGATGGCTACCGTCCTCCTGCTCGCCGCCAAGCAAATGTCCCACGAGCCGAGCACGCTCCTCGTGGACCTCATGATCCGGTTCGGGCAGGCCATCAAGACTGCGCGAGAATCCGGCCAGAACTGACACCATCAAAAAAGGGACCAAAACCATGTACCACGGCGAAACCGTCCAATCGAGCGGGGCCGAGACCTGCGCCGACTGCTCCGCGCCGCTCGCGCTCGACGTCCACCTCTCCGCAGCGGGCCACTACGTCGGCACGGCGTGCGCGTGCGGTCCCTACAGCCGCGAAAGCGGCTACTACGCGAGCGAGCAAGAGGCGCGCGAGGCGCTGACGAGCGGGGGCTACGGTCGCCAAACGGGCCTGGTCGAGCGGTGAGCGCAGACAGACGGAGCGCGCACCTGAAGGTGCGTAAGCTCCTCGCCCTCGCCACGGGCACGGCAGGCGGCGAAGAGGCGCGCACAGCCGCCGTGCTCGCTTGTCGCTTGATCGTGGAGCACAGGCTGCTCGACGCGCCCGCGCCCGCAGCCGCGCCTCCGCGCGCGGCCACAAGGCCCGAGCCCGAGCCCGAGCCTGCGCCTGCGCCTCCGCCAGCGCCCGCGCCTCCCCCAGCGCCCGCGCCTCCCCCAGCGCCCGCGCCTCCCCCAGCGCCCCGTCGAGTGAGGACGAAGGAAGATCGGCTCGTGCGGGAGGCGCAACTAAAAATGCTCCGGTTTCTGGCCAAGTCGCCTCACGCGCGAGCCGAGGCGTTCCGCGAGATGCTTGCGCGCATGAGCGAGTTCGACGATCGTTTGCTCACGGAGAAGCAGGCCGCGTGGGTGGCTGACGCGTACCGGAGCCAAAAAGCGCGGAAGGTCTGAGCGTGGCGAGCAAAAAGACCAGCAAAAAAGCCGCGAAGAAGGCTGCGCCGAAGAAGGCCGCGCCGAAGAAGGCCGCGCCGAAGAAGGCCGCGCCGAAGAAGGCCGCGCCGAAGAAGGCCGCGCCGAAGAAGCCTGCGGCTGCGGCAGCGTACCGGGCGCCTGCGGCTCGCCCGAGGAGGCGAGAGGCCGGGAACAGATACCTCGCGCTGCTTGCCGCCTGGGAAACGAAGCTCGCCAGGGAGTCGCTGTCGCTCGTCCGAGCCGCCCGCACCTACGCGGGCGCGATGCGCCACCTCGGGCCGCTCTTGCGCCGCGTGCAGGCCGCTTCGGCTGCGGCGGTGGAGGCGCGCGCGACCTACGAGCAGAACGCGGCGAATCCGCTCCCCGCCGACACTGCCTTCTGGCGCAAGCTCCGTGAGGACGCGCGACTGCGCGTGGAACGCGCCGAATCCTCGGCGAAAGAGGCGCAATCGCTCCTTACCCTCGCGTACCGACGCGTGGAGTGGATCGCACGAAGGCAAGCGTTCAACGAGCTTCGCGCCTCGCTCTCCACCATCCTCCTCGGTCGTCTCGGCGTGCTTTCCGACTGGATCGACACGGCGGCGAAGGGGCCAGGTCGAGGAGAAATCCAGGCCACGTACGACCCGTCGCGATGGCGCGACGCGCCCGATCCGACCGACATCCTGTTCCGGATCGGCGATGCCGCCCGCACCATCTTCGCTCGCTACCCCTCTCTCCGCTCCGACCTCCCCGACGGCGGACTACTCGGGCGCGTGCGCTTCGAGGTCCGCATGGCGAGGTACAGCGAAGCGAACGAGGCCGGGCGCGAACTGATCGACAGCATCCTCGCGCGTCTACAGGACTCCTACGGCGTCGGGTTTCGCGCCGAACCAGGCTACCAGCGGGAACGGCGGAGACTCCGAAAAGGACGTTTCGTGCCGAACTGGTACGACGTGCGAAACATCGACCCCGCGACGCTGCGGGCGATGGGCCGGATCGACCAACTCAAGGGGCGAGGGATCGCGGTCAAGGCGATCGTGCTCCAAGTCGTGCTCGGAAACTTCCGCACGAAAGCGCTGAACGTCGCGAGCCGCAAGCGATACGAAGCCCTCGCCGCGAGCGGGCTCGTCTTCGGGCGAGGCGCGCGGAAGCCGTGAGACGCGTAGGCAGCATTTGGGTGTGGTCGCACCGCTCGACGAAGCTCGTGCGCGCCAAAATGGCCAAAACGCTCGCGGGCTCGTTCGTGGTCTACGAGCACGAGGAAGGCGAACCGCTCCACGAACTTGCGGAAGGCCAATTTGCTAGCGTGTTCCGCCGAGGCCAGCCCATGGCCCTCTCCGAGACGTCAACGCTGCTGCGCGCCGTCGGCGCTTCGCGCTACACGCAAGGGGAGCGATCCGAATCAGAGCGCTTGCTTGGTCGGTGCTGCTATGCAGGGGGACTCCTGAAGGCTGGCTATCTGTGCCCCGCGCTCGTGGTCGTCGCCGATGGCCCGCGCGTCGGGCTGCTCGCGCGAACAAAGCGAGGAGCAATCATCGAGCGCCGCGTCGAGACGGTGTGCCCGACGTGGTGGACGGGGATATATCCCTCGTTTTCGGCGTGGCTGTGGGCCGGGCAAGCGAAGTGGAACCCGAACCGAGAACCGAACACATGAGGAGGATGCGGTGAAGAAGAAAAAGGCGGAGAAGAAGGCGAAAAGGGCGGAAGAAAAAGAGGCGGCGCAGGCCGAACTTGCGCGTGTGCGTGCCGACAAAATCGAAGCGCTCGGCACGATCCAGGCGCTCGAAAAGAAGCTGAAGGAGACCGAAGCCGAAGCCGAAGAACTGATCGGGCTCGCCGCTGCGGTGGGCGAAAAGCTCGAAGCGGCGAGGCCCGACGTCGAAAGTCTGCGCAAGGCGCTCGCGCCGCTTGCGCCGCTCGGCCAAGAAGCCTGCTCCGCGAGCCCTGACGTCGTGCAAGCGCTCCACGCCGCGTTCGCGCTCGCCACCACGCTGACGGGGCCGATTGTGCCCAAGGGGAGCGGCGTGCCGTGCGAGGCGGCGGCGTCGTTCCAGCGCCCGAGCGGCGAAGCGGTGATGTCTCTGTGCTGGGCCGATCGGGGTCACGAAGGCGCCCACGGCGACGAGGAAGGCAGGTCGTGGTGAAAAATCCCTCTCCCATCGAAATCCGTTCGATGCTCGACAACCTGCTCGCGCGCGTCCACCGAGACGGAGGCCAGCGCGCGGAACGCATCGGGCTCCGCGAAGCGACGAACGAGGCGGACGAGATCGTCGCTTCGCTCTGCCTGCGGAGCGACGAGCTGGCGGCGCGGGAACGCGAGCGAGACGAGGCGCGCGACCTCGCGAAGCTCTTGCAGATGGTCCTGTTGCGCTCGTACGAATGGGTGGGCTTCGCGCCGAGGCCCGACCGGCCCGAGGACGCGGACACCACCGAGAGACTTCGCCAGGACGTCGCGAGAGCGGTCGAAGTGGCGCGAGCCCGAACGCGAGGCTGGTAGTGAGCCGCCGCCGCGTGGACATCGAAATCGTGTGGGGAGACCGGCCCGCCACGAGCCCGGTCGGTCCCGACGCGCCCCCGATTGTCCGCGTGGAACGAACCGACCCCGCGCGCCCGTTCTACGCGGCAGGATGGGCGCGACGGTCGCGCTCCGCCCCGAAACCCACGATCCGAATCGTCGGGCCTGAGCGGGAGCGCAAGGAGCGCGAGGCGTGGGCGGACTACCTCGCTCTGGGCTACGTCGTCGGACGCGCCGTGCTCGACGGCGAACCGCTCGACGTGGCGATGCAAGGGGCGCTTCGCGCGCTCCCTGTCGCCCATCGCGTCCGCGTGGAGCGCTTGTCGCCGTCGCTTACGACCAGCACAGCCGACGAAATCAGGGAACTAGGCAAGGAAATGTTCGAGGGAGACGGCGAGTGAAGTGGAAGAAAAAAGGGCTCACCCGCACGGCTGCGAAGCCGCTAGGCACGCTCGGCGTCTACGACCTCGAATGGCACCGCGAAACGCTGAAGGTCACGCACTGCGGCGTGCGCGACGCGAGCGGATACCGCTGCCACAAGACCGTGGAGGAGATGCTGCAAGACTGCCTCTCGGCGGGCGGTTGGTGGTTCGCACACGCGGGAGGCAGCTACGACATGGTGCAGCTATTTCCCACGATCCTCGCGCACCGCGACTGGCACGTCACGGCAGCCTTTTCGGGGGTCGCCGCCGTCATCGTGCGGATTCGCACCGACGACGGACGCGAAGCGGCGTTCGGCGACTCCGCGATGCTGCTGAAAGCCAAGCTCGCCGACATCGGCAAGATCATCGGGCTCGACAAGGGAAACCTCATCGAAGCCGAAAACGCGGGATGGAAGGAAGTGCGCGACTACAACGAGCGCGACTGCGAAATCCTCTACGTGGGCCTGCACCTCTTCGAGCGGCGCCTCCAAGACCTCGGCGGACAGCTCCGCCCGACGCTCGCATCGTGCGCGATGGCTCTCTTTCGGGCCTCCTACCTCTCTCGCGACATCCGAACGAACTTGACCGCGAATCAGCTCGCGCGCCTCGCATACACCGCCAGCCGCGTCGAGATATTCCGCCCTTCCTGCACGAACGCGAACTACTACGACATCAACAGCAGTTTCCCGTTTTCCATGACCTTTCCGTGTCCCGGCGAAGTGACGCGCGTGAGCAAAAGGTGGACCGGCCACGAGCTAGCGCTCGTCGAGGCCACCGTCACCGTCCCTGAGTGCTACCTGCCGCCGCTGCCCGTGCGAGTCGAAAACGCCGTCTATCACCCCACCGGGACGTGGCAGGGATGGTACTCGGGCGTGGATCTCATCGAGGCGAAGAAAGCAGGCGCCACCATCGAACGCGTGCATCGGGCGATCCATTTCGCCGAGTGGAACGACCTGACTTCGTACGCGCGAGACATCTACGACCGGAGGCTGCGCGCGAAGAAAGAGGGAAACAAGCTAGACGACATGACCTACAAGCTCTTGGCGAATGGGTTGTATGGAAAGTTTGCGGAAAATCCCTTGAAAGAAGAGATCGTGGTGCGACCGCCGAAGGTGCCGAAAGAGCAAGGCGCGCGCATGGTGATGCCGGGGGTGTGGAGCGTGCCCGTGCTCCGAGAAATCCCGCACGAACACGTCGCGGCGCCGGTGATCATCACAAGCCGAAGCCGCCACCTCTTGCGCAAAGGGCTCGCGCGGGCCTTGGAGCAGGGCGAAATCTACTACTGCGACACCGACAGCGTGATTTGCCAAGGCGAACTTCCCACGGGCGAAAAGCTGGGCGAATGGAAACTCGAAACGAGGGTGAAAAGCGGGCAGTTTCTCGCGCCCAAGCTCTACGCCGTAACGAAGGAACAGAAGGACGCCTCGGCGCCCGAGCGGATCGACGTGCGCGCGAAGGGGTTTCGAGGCGCGACCTGGCGCGAGTTTTTGCTGCTCGCGGCTGGAGAGGTGGCGAAGGTGGAGAGCTTCAGCCGCGTGCGCGGGATGCTCGCCGAGGCGGGGCGCACGGGCGAGCTAGAACCGAAACGAGGCTACGTCGAGAAACGCTGGCTCGGCACGACAAGGCCGAAGCGGTGCCCCGACGGCGAAAACAACACAAGAGCGTGGACGATCGACGAACTGCGGGAGGACAGAGGATGGGACAAGAAAACGAAGAAATCAGGGTAGGGGACTGGTTCGGCAGGCGCGGAGGCTCGCCACCGCTCGTCTACCGGGTCGCTCTCCTCGTGGACGTCTCCGACCCGTCCGAGGTGCCGTGGGACGCTGCCCTGTCGCTCGGCTGGCAGCGGGGGCCGAGGCTCGCCAAGCTCATCTCGGGTAGCGTCTGGTGCTGGGCTCCCACGCACGCGCTGCTCGACGCGGAGGGGCCG
>Ga0214923_10001963_pt1 | contig 28303 bp, 31 predicted proteins | sample LL1510_MetaG_FD_177993 | JGI IMG/M metagenome (GOLD analysis project Ga0214923, IMG submission 177993) | Freshwater microbial communities from Lake Lanier, Atlanta, Georgia, United States - LL-1510 | ecosystem: Environmental > Aquatic > Freshwater > Lake | place: USA: Georgia | collected...
GCTTCTTCCCGGCGGCGATAACTCCGAAGCCGGATTACTTTCTCGCATCGAACGCTTAGAGCGCGTCGAAAATATTTCCACCCCAACACCTGTTACTCCACCAGCCCCAAAGATTGCGGATGCACCCAAGAAAACTACGGCACCAATAGTGGAAGAGACTTCAAAAGAAACTGTTGGCGGAGGCGACTCTAAAGAAGCTTTTCCCGAGGCGCCAAGCCAAGCAGTTTCTGTGAAGTCGGAAAAAGTTCCCGAATCTCCGAAGGTTGCTTCCAATAAGCAAATAGATATTTCTGGACTTCGACGTTTGTGGCCGGATGTCATCGAAAACGTTAAGAAACGTCGTCGTTTGACGTGGTCTCTCCTCTCCGCCTCCGCACAAATAATCGCGGTCGATGACAAATTAATTACGATCGGAATCGTTAATGCTGGCGCTCGCGATTCATTTACGCGCTCCGAATCAGATGAGATCCTGCGCCAAGCATTTATAGAAATTGTCGGAATTGATCGCAAGATCGAAGTTGTTGTAGATGCATCAATAGATACAACTTCAACGCCAGAAGCGCGTGCAGTTCGCAAAGATGAAGCGCCATCTGATAAAAACTTACTTTCAGGTGCAGCACTGCTTGCTGCCGAACTTGGGGCAAAAGTTATTAGTGAAAAGAATAAAGATCGATGAGCACTGGAATGTATGAAGGTGCGATCCAAGATCTCATCGATGCTTTGGGTCGCTTGCCTGGAATCGGGCCAAAGAGCGCACAACGAATTGCATTCCATATTTTGCAAACCGATGGTGACGCTGCCCTTAATTTAGTTGATGCGATCCGCACCGTTAAAGAACGTGTTAAGTTTTGCAACCAATGTGGAAACGTTTCTGAAGAAATCGAATGCCGCATCTGTCGTGATCCTCGCCGCGACCCTGCACAGATTTGTGTCGTTGAAGAGAGCAAAGATGTCATCGCAATCGAGCGCACACGCGAATTCCGCGGCAAGTACCACGTGCTCGGCGCCGCCATCAGTCCAATCGATGGAATTGGCCCCGACCAACTTCGTATCCGCGAGTTAATGGTTCGACTCTCTGATTCAAATATCACCGAAGTCATCTTGGCAACCGACCCGAACCTAGAAGGCGAAGCCACCGCCACTTATTTAGCTCGCTTGATTAAGCCGCTCGGCATCAACGTCTCGCGCTTGGCTAGCGGCCTGCCGGTTGGCGGAGATCTTGAATATGCAGATGAAGTCACCCTTGGCCGCGCATTTGAAGGCCGCCGTAACGTAGAAAGCTAGTTGTCTCACTATTTGATAAGCGTTCTGTTCCATATATTGAGATTTTCCTAAATCAGGTGGAGCGAATGAGAAAATTGCTTCACTATTGAGCCATGGGGCTAATAGTTCAGAAATATGGCGGATCCTCCGTCGCCGATGCCGAGGGCATGAAGCGCGTTGCTGCCCGCATCGTCGCTGCCAAGAAAGATGGCAATCAGGTCGTAGTCGTAGTTAGCGCCATGGGCGATACCACCGATGAACTCATCGATTTAGCCAACGCAGTCACCCCGATTCCGGGCGGGCGCGAACTAGATATGTTGCTAACCGCAGGTGAGCGAATTTCGATGGCGCTACTTGCAATGGCGATTTCAAATCTTGGCCACGAAGCTCGTTCATTCACTGGTTCACAAGCAGGTGTTATTACAGATTCTGCACATGGTCGCGCACGCATCATCGATGTAACGCCAGGACGTATTCAAGAAGCGCTCGCTGATGGTGCAATTGCAATCGTTGCTGGCTTCCAAGGAATTTCACAAGATACCAAAGACATTACAACGCTTGGTCGCGGTGGTTCCGATACAACTGCGGTTGCACTTGCTGCGGCGCTTGACGCCGATGTCTGTGAAATTTACACAGATGTTGATGGAGTATTTAGTTCTGATCCACGCGTAGTTCCAGCAGCTCGCAAATTAAAGACAGTTACTTACGAAGAAATGCTCGAACTTGCTGCCGCTGGCGCAAAAGTGCTGCACTTGCGTTGCGTTGAATATGCACGCCGTTACAACTTACCAATTCACGTACGATCATCATTTTCACCAAACGAAGGAACCTGGGTGGTTGAAAACCACCCTGAAGGAGGAAACATGGAGCAAGCAATCATCTCGGGTATCGCACACGATAAATCCGAAGCCAAGGTCACCATCGTTGGTGTTCCAGACCGAACCGGTATTGCTGCACGCATTTTCCAAGCAATCGCTGATGCCGATATCAACATCGACATGATTGTTCAGAATGTTTCCGCAGCAGCAACAGGCCTAACCGATATTTCATTTACTGTTCCTAAAGCAGAAGGCGCAAATGCAACTGCAATTTTAAAGCGCATTCAAGGTGAAGTTGGCTTTGCTTCAATCCAATACGACGATTCGATTGGAAAGCTTTCACTAGTTGGCGCAGGAATGCGTTCACACCCAGGGGTAACCGCAACATTCTTCGCTGCAATGGCGGAAGCAGGGCTAAATATCGAAATGATTTCAACCTCAGAAATCCGCATCTCCATAATTTGCCGCGAAAGCGACCTAGAAAAGGGCGTTCGTGCGGCACATACAGCATTCGGTTTGGATGCTGACCAAGTTGAAGCAGTCGTATATGGAGGAACAGGGCGATGAGCAAGAAGGCCAAAACAAAGAAACTTCCGACTCTCGCCGTTGTCGGTGCAACTGGTGCTGTCGGTACCGTGATGCTCGACATTCTTAGCAAGCGCAAAAATGTTTACGGAGAAATCCGTCTGATTGCATCTGCTCGCAGCGCAGGCAAGAAGTTGATGTGCCGTGGTGAAGAGTTAACTGTTGTCGCACTTTCACCTGAAGCATTCGATGGAATTGATATCGCAATGTTCGACGTTCCGGATGAAATCTCTGCTGAGTGGGCGCCAATTGCTGCAAAGCGCGGCGCCGTAGTCGTTGATAACTCCGGTGCATTCCGTATGGATAAGAAAGTTCCATTGGTTGTTCCAGAAGTAAATCCAAAGGAGATCAAGAATCGCCCTAAGGGAATCATCTCTAACCCAAATTGCACAACGCTTTCTATGATTGTTGCGATGGGTGCGCTAAATAAGAAGTTTGGTTTGAAGGAACTCGTTGTCTCTTCATATCAGGCGGCATCAGGTGCTGGACAACCAGGAATCGATGCGCTGCATGATCAGATTTCAAAGGTTGCAGGTAAAGGTGTAGGCGATGTTGCTGGAGATCTCCGCAATGTAATTAAAGATCTCGGCCCATTCCCTGCTCCGCTTGCAATGAACGTTGTTCCTTGGGCAGGTTCACTCAAAGAAGATGGCTATTCATCTGAAGAATTAAAGGTTCGCAATGAATCTCGCAAGATTCTTGGAATGCCAAAACTTAAGGTTGCCGTTACATGTGTTCGTGTTCCAGTTATCACGACTCACTCATTGACTGTTCACGCTACTTTCTCAAAGACCATCACCCGTAAAGCTGCGCAAGCAGCACTTAAGAAGGCCGAAGGCGTACTTCTTCACGATGATCCAGAGAAGAAAATTTTTCCAACACCTGCAGATGTCGTTGGAACAGATCCAACTTGGGTTGGCCGTGTACGTCAGTCACTTGATAATCCAAAGTCAATCGACCTATTTGTTTGCGGAGATAACTTGCGCAAAGGCGCAGCGTTAAATACTGCGCAAATTGCAGAGCTCGTTGCTGCTGAATTCACTCGCTAATTCAGTAACCGCTCACCTGTAGACTCATTGCATGACCATCGTTGTCGCAGGTGCCACCGGTCTTGCTGGTTCGGCAATTGCCCGTGCCTACGAAAAAGCTGGCAAAGAGGTCATCGGAATTAATCGCAGCGTCTGTAATCTTTTAGATCGCGATGCGACTATCGATTTCATCAAGAAAGCTAAACCTGAAATCGTCGTAGATGCTGCCGCAAAAGTAGGCGGTATTGGAGCAAATAACGCCTACCCAGTTGAGTTCTTAGCCGATAACGTGCGCATTCAAAGCAACTTAATGGAGGCCGCACACGCAGCTGATGTAGAAAAGTTCATTTTTCTGGGATCGAGTTGTATCTACCCACGTGATTGCGCCCAGCCAATCAAAGAAGAATATTTATTAACTGGACCGCTGGAAGTAACTAACTCTGCATATGCAATCGCCAAAATTGCAGGTATCGAATTGATTAAATCTTTCCGCAAAGAATATGGTCGTAAATGGATTTCACTTATGCCAACCAATCTTTATGGTCCGCGCGATAACTTTGAACTTCAAGGCTCACATGTGCTACCCGCATTTATTCGCCGCTTTGTTGAAGCGCAAGCCGCAGGCCGCGCCAAGGAAACTTTGTGGGGCACCGGTTCACCAATGCGTGAATTCCTGCACGTCGATGATCTTGCATCAGCTGTTGTTACGGCCGGTGAAAAATATGATTCTGCGCAACATTTAAATATTGGCAGTGGTGAAGATTTAACAATTAAAGCATTGGCCGAATTAGTCGCTGATCTTGCGGGTTTCACAGGTGAAATCGCGTGGGATTCCTCGAAACCAGACGGAACACCGCGCAAGGTTCTTGATGTTACAAAGGTTAAATCGCTAGGTTGGGCACCTGCAATCTCGCTTCGCGAGGGAATCGCTTCAACCATCGAGTGGTATATCGATGCAACTGCAAAGGGAGTAAGTCGACGATGAGTAGAAAAGTTGCTTTTATAACTGGCGTCACCGGCCAAGATGGCTCTTACCTTGCAGAGTTCTTGCTTGCTAAAGGCTACGAAGTACACGGACTAATTCGCCGCTCTTCAACTTTTAATACCTCTCGCATCGACCATATCTACGAAGATCCACACGCAAAGAACCCAAAGCTCTTCTTGCACTACGGAGATCTAATTGATGGCGTTGGACTAACCAACTTAATCCGCGAAATTAAGCCAACCGAGGTTTATAACCTTGGCGCTCAGTCACACGTTCAAGTCTCTTTCACAATGCCGCAATACACCGGTCAAGTAGATGCAGTCGGTGCAGTTGGTCTGCTGGAAGCGATTCGCTCTGCAGATATCGATACGCGCTTCTACCAAGCCTCAACTTCTGAACTCTTTGGTTCGACTCCACCACCACAAAGCGAACTGTCTATGTTTCGCCCACAATCTCCATATGCAGCAGCAAAGTTGATGGCTTACTGGTGCACAGTTAATTATCGCGATGGTTATGGCATGCATGCCACTAACGGAATCTTGTTTAACCACGAATCACCACGTCGCGGTGAAACCTTCGTTACTCGCAAGATCACTCGCGCAGTTGCGGCAATTAAAGCTGGCAAACAAGAGAAGTTATTCCTCGGAAATCTTGATGCCGTTCGCGACTGGGGATATGCCAAGGAATACGTCGAATCTATGTGGTTGATGTTGCAGCAAGATAAGCCTTCAGATTATGTGGTTGCTACAGGCGTTGGAGCCACTGTTAAAGACTTTGCGGAAGCAGCATTTTCACGTGCTGGTTTGAATTGGCAAGACCATGTTGAAACCGATAAGAAATATATTCGCCCAACAGAAGTTGATGCTCTTATCGGAGATCCATCTAAAGCCACAAAAGCTCTTGGTTGGAAAGCCACAACTCATTGGAAAGAGTTGGCCGAGCTGATGGTTGATGCTGATATTAAAGCCTTGCAGTAAGAGTTACTAAACTTACTTCTGGCGGGCTTGCTACGCGAATTCGTGCGAAAGGACTTGTTCCCATTCCTGCAGATACATGCAGATAAGGCTCTTTATCTAATTTTGTTAGACCGCGTGCGCGCCAAGTTGGTAGATCGCAATTAGTAGTTAACGCACGCGAACCACCAGGAAGCGGCAAACGAACTTGCCCGCCATGAGTGTGGCCCGCAAATATTGCATCTAAACCATCTTCGGTCATGCCTTCAATAATTCTTAAGTAAGGTGCATGAGTTACCCCAATTGCGATATCGCATGGACCAGGTTTTCCAGCAACGAGCGAGTAATCGTCAAATTCGAGATGCGCATCATCGGTGCCGCGAGTTTCGATAGTTGTATCTTTTATTTTAATTGTGGCGCGAGAACGATTTAAATTTATCCAACCACGTGACTGCAGACCTTTATCTAGCTCTGGCCAAGGCAGATCATCGCCATGAATTCTTTTGCCGTGGTTTGGAAGCAGATATTTAAGGGGATTCTTAGGTTTGGGGGCATAGTAATCGTTAGAACCGAAGACGAAGAGGCCTGGCAAATTTAAGAGCGCATCTAGCGCATCTAGCGCGACAGGAACAGCCTGCATGTGAGCTAAGAAATCACCGGTTGAGATAACGAGATCAGGGGAAAGGTCGATAAATGATTTAATATCGGCGATCTCGGTTTTGCGGGTAGGCGTTAGGTGCAGATCAGAGAAGTGCAGTACTCGGATCGGTGCGTGGCCTGCGGGCAGGATTGGGATCTCGGCCTGGCGAAGTTGGTAACTCATTGCATGAGAAGATACACCCGAACAGTTCAGGGAATTGGAGCAACATCTAGTGGGACTCAAAGAGACACTTAAGAGCGACCTAACCGAGGCGATTCGCAGTAGCGACAAGGTTGTATCAGGCACTATTCGCATGGTCTTGACTGCGATCACCAATGAAGAAGTATCTGGCAAAGAAGCGCGCACACTTAGCGATGATGAAATTATTACCGTCTTATCTCGTGAAGCGAAGAAACGTCGCGAAGCGGCAGAAGAATTTGCAAAAGCTGGTCGTGAGGATAAGGCCGCTGATGAAAAAGCTGAAGGTGAAGTAATTTCTAGATATTTACCTGCCCAACTTTCTGAAGATGATATTAAGAAGTTAATTGCTGCCGCTATCGCGTCAACTGGCGCAGCAGGACCAGCCGATATGGGCAAAGTTATGGGAGCAATTAAGTCACAGATCGCGGGTAAGGCAGATGGATCAATGGTTTCATCACTCGTAAAAGCAGCGCTAGCCGGAGGAAATTAATGAAATTCGAATACGCGACGGTGCCACTTTTGTCACACGCCACAAAACAAATTCTTGATACTTGGGGTTCCGATGGGTGGGAACTAGTCACCGTTATTCCAGCACCAGGCGGCGAACAACTTGTTGCTTACATGAAGCGAGAGGTTAAGTAATAATGACTATTGATGTCCGCGCCAAGTTAGCTGAAAAAGGTTTAACCCTTCCAGTCGCTGCAAAGCCTGTTGCTGCTTATATTCCCGCCGTTCGCACTGGAAATATTGTTTTCACAGCAGGACAACTACCGATGGTTGATGGCGCAATCGCTGACACTGGCAAAGTTGGTGCTGAAATTTCTCAAGAACGCGCAAAAGATCTTGCGCAGATTTGCGCACTGAATGCACTGGCTGCAGTAGAGCTGGTTGCGCCAGTTGATTCAATCGTTAAAGTTGTTCGAGTTGTTTGTTATGTAAATGGCGCACCCGGATTTGTAAGCCAACCATTTGTTGCCAACGGAGCATCAGAACTCTTTATGCATATTTGGGGCGAGGCCGGAATTGCTGCACGTAGCGCTTTGGGTGTTGCTGAACTTCCGCTGAATTCACCGGTCGAAGTTGAGTTGACTGTAGAAGTCGCCTAATTACTTTAAAAAATTAATTTAAGGAAATTAGCGAGAACGCTTGCTTAGACGTTCAATATCAATAACGAGCACCGAACGGCCATCAAGCTTTAGCCAGCCACGCCCAGCAAAATCGGCAAGCGCCTTATTTACCGTTTCACGAGAAGCACCAACTAACTGCGCAAGTTCCTCTTGAGTTAGATCATGGTTAACTAGCAATCCTTCGGATGTTGTTTTACCGAAACGATCTCCCAGATCAATTAAAGCTTTGGCGACACGGCCTGGCACATCAGAGAAAACTAGATCGCCAACTGCTTCATTGGTACGGCGCAAGCGTTGTGACAAGCGAGCGAGTAATTGCAGAGAAACTTCGGGATTTTGCTTTAGCCAGGGAATTACTTTTTCGTGGCTAAGAGATAATAATTTGGCATCGGTTACAGCAGTTGCAGTTGAAGTACGTGGACCCGGATCAAAAAGCGAAAGTTCACCGAACATCTCGCCTGGGCCGAGAATAGAAAGTAGATTTTCGCGACCATCACCGCTGGATGTACCTAGCTTTAATTTACCTTCGATAATTACGTAGAGATGTTCGCCGTCATCGCCCTCTTTAAAAAGAACTGAGCCTTTAGCAATCTTTACCGTGTCCATCGAGCCGCGCAGTGAAGCGGCGGCAGCCTCGTCGAGGGCGGTAAAAAGCGGGGCTCTACGTACGACTTCATCTTCTTGAGACACATCGGTAGTTTACTCGCATGGCCCTTGATCGCGAAACTCGAAAGAACGCAAGGGCGATTTATCGAATATTGAGCAAGACATATCCGAACGTTCGCTGTGAATTGGATTTTTCCAATCCGCTAGAACTAACCATCGCAACTGTGCTATCTGCACAGTGCACCGATAAAAGGGTTAATCAAGTTACTCCGGCCCTATTTAAGAAATATAAAAATGTGCAGGCATATGCCAAAGCTTCTTTAAAAGATATTGAAGATTTAATTTATACAACGGGATTCTTTCGCGCTAAGGCTCGGCATATTCAAGGCCTAGCAATAAAAATAATTGAAGATTTTGATGGGCAAGTCCCACAAACTTTAGATGAATTGATTACCTTGCCAGGAGTTGGACGCAAGACTGCAAATGTAGTTTTAGGACATGCCTTCGATATTCCGGGGATAACAGTCGACACTCACTTTGGTCGACTTTCCCGCAGATTTGAGTGGAGCCGATCCAAAGATCCCGTAAAAGTTGAATTTGAAGTGGGAGAGTTAATCCCTCAAGAAGAATGGACGAACTTGTCGCAAAGAATGATTTGGCATGGACGGCGCATCTGCCATTCACGTAAGCCGGCATGTGGCGCATGCCCTGTAGCAAAGATTTGTCCTTCAGCAGGTATTGGTGAAATGGATAAAGTTAAGGCGAAGGCGCTGGTGAAGAGTGATGAGGATTTTCGATGAAGCGAGCTTTATTAATCGTTATGGCTCTCTTGCTTACTGGTTGTTCAGCGCCAGAACCAGTGGCAAAAAAGGGTGAAGTAATTTCTTGCACTTCCGTTCAATCTGATAAATCGATAACCCAGGGGATATCTGTGGAATGCGTAGATGGTTCTGCTGGAACAGTCATTCAATCGCTCCGCGGGCCCATGATCCTAAACGTTTGGGGATCATGGTGCACCTCATGTCTGGCCGAGACGCCTAAATTTGTTAGCTTTTATAGCAAGGCAAAAGGCAAAGTTCAACTTGTCGGAGTCGCAGTCGAAGAGTCATCTCCTACCAACTCGCAAAAATTCATTGAAGAGCATGGTATGACTTGGCCAAATTTTTATGATCGAGATAATAAAACACGCAGTTACTTTGGGATGGGCGTACCGGTTACCTGGTTTATTGATGCAAATGGCGCTGTAAAGTACAAAAAAATCGGAGTAGTAAAATCTGAGCAAGAGTTAATAACACTAACCGCGAAATATTTGGGAGTAAATATATAGTGCTAGCCGACCTAGTAATTATCGTGGCAATGGTTGTGACTGCGATTATTGGTTACCGCAATGGGTTTATCCGCACGCTTTTCAAATTTATTGGGTTCGTACTCGGTGGAGTTCTAGGAATTTATCTATCGCTCAAGTATTCCCACGACTGGACTTTAGATATAAAGCGAATCGGTTTCGTAATTATCGCAATAATTGGTGGCGGTTATCTTTGTTCATTTATCGGCGGAGTGCTCGCCAAAGGTTTACGAGCCACGATCTTTCGCGGACCACTTGCCTTTTTCGATTCGGTTGCTGGCGCTGGGCTGGAAATCTTCCGAACCGTGATTGCGCTCTACTTAATAGCGACAGTGCTTTTATGGTCACCGTGGGAAAGCGCGCAGAACCAGATCACGCAAAGCAAAATTTTGCCGAAAGTTTATCCTTATATTCCAGGCTTAATTACACAGGCTAACGATTGGGTTAAAGAAGAGTTCCTTAATCTTCATCTTTAGCGCTATTTAAGCCTTCTGAAATTAGCTTCATCACATTTGGATCTGCCAGCGTTGTGGCATCGCCAACTGCGCGATTTTCAGCGACATCCTTTAATAAACGGCGCATGATCTTGCCACTGCGAGTCTTAGGTAGTTCTGCCACAACCATGATCTGACGCGGACGGGCGATGGCCCCGATCTCTTTAGTTACATGGGCGCGAAGCTCTTTAACTAACTCCTCACCACCAGCATGTGGAATTCCACCACGCAAAATAACGAAGGCAACGATTCCTTGGCCAGTCATTTCATCAGCTGCGCCTACAACGGCCGCTTCAGCAACTGCTGCATGTGAAACAAGCGCAGATTCAACTTCAGTTGTTGAAATGCGGTGGCCAGAAACGTTCATGACATCGTCAACGCGACCCATCAACCAAATAGCACCTTCGTCATCTAACTTTGCGCCATCTCCAGCGAAGTAAATTCCTTTGAAGCGAGACCAATAAGTTTCTTTGTAACGCTCATCTTCACCCCAAACTCCACGCAACATCGATGGCCAAGGTTTATCAAGAATTAAGAATCCACCATGTCCATTCGGAACAGCGTTCGCATTTTCATCGACGACTAATGCGCTAATTCCAGGAATAGCTTTCATCGCAGACCCAGGCTTTGTAGCAGTTACGCCGGGAAGCGGTGAAATCATGATCGCACCGGTTTCGGTCTGCCACCATGTATCAACAATTGGACAATTATTTGCACCGATAACTTCGCGATACCACATCCATGCTTCAGGATTAATTGGTTCACCAACAGATCCAAGTAAACGCAGTGAAGTTAAGTTGTGCGCTCTAGGAAATTCATCGCCCCATTTCATCCAGGTGCGGATAAGTGTTGGTGCGGTATACAAAATAGTTACGCCATACTTTGCCACGATTTCAAACATCCGCCCTTTGTGAGGTGTATCGGGAGTTCCCTCATACATAACTTGCGTCGCACCGTTAATCAGCGGCCCATAAACAACGTATGAATGGCCGGTGATCCAACCGACATCTGCAGTGCACCAATAAACATCTGCCTTAGGTTTTATGTCAAAGACCACACGATGTGTGTAAGAAGCCTGGGTTAAGTAGCCGCCAGTTGTATGGAAAATACCTTTTGGTTTTGCGGTTGTACCTGAGGTGTAGAGAATGAATAGTGGATGTTCACTATCGAAGAATTCTGGGGCGTGAACGCTACTTTGGCCATCAACAATTTCATGCCACCAGATATCACGTTCAGAGTTCCAGGCAGTTTCTTGTCCCGTGCGCTTAACAACCAAAACCTTTTCAACGTTATGTTTTCCTTTCAAAGCCTCATCAACTGCTGGCTTTAGCGCAAATGCCGCGCCTTTACGGAATCCACCATCAGCTGTAATTACCAATTTGGCATCAGCATCTTGAATACGTGAAAGAAGCGCATCGGCAGAAAATCCTCCGAAGACAACCGAATGCACTGCACCAATTCGTGCGCAGGCCAACATCGCAATCGCTGCTTCAGGAATCATCGGCATATAAATCGCAACGCGGTCACCAGATTTAATTCCAATTTCAGTAAGCGCATGTGCTGCCTTACTTACATCAGCCAACAACTGTGCATATGTAATGGTGCGCGTATCTCCAGGTTCGCCTTCAAAGTGAAATGCGACGCGATCTCCATGACCGGCGGCAACATGGCGATCAAGCGCGTTTACAGATGCATTTATCTTTCCGCCAATAAACCACTTAGCGTACGGAGAGTTCCATTCGAGAACGCTCTCCCAGTTCTTTTCCCAAGTTAGCTCGCGCGCTTGTTCTTCCCAGAATGCCAGGCGATCTTTTTCAGCATGTGAATACAAATCTGGTTTGGCATTGGCCTGCGCGGCAAAGGCGGCGCTTGGGGGAAATTGTCGATTCTCTTGGGAAAGGTTTTCGATTGAATCGCCAGTAGATGCGTTGCTCATAACTCTGCAGATTACCCGTGAATATCAACAGGGGGAAGGCTCTAACGATGTGCGAGAGAAAAAAGAAGGAAAGATCCCCAATCTTGAAATCACTTTACGAAAGGAAATAAATGCTTTCTTCATTTCTCGCCATCTTCTTAAAGCTAATAACCAATCCAGCGCTACTGGCAGGCTTGATCGCCTTCTTGCAGAAGTCCCTGCACCCCTGACCGAAAAAGGGCCGGAGAATCGCCAAAACTTATGCGCGTAGGGAATGGTCCTACGCGTGTAGGGAATGGCGATTTTTCATCCGCCCGTGGAGGTGGTTGGATATGGCGTAAGCCTGAATTCGGCCCAATGACGCGCTCGGTCAGGGATTACGCCCCGAGATATTTTGGAGTCATAATGGCCATCGCAACCCCTGAAATTTACGCTGAGATGTTGGATCGCGCTAAAGCTGGCGCATTCGCATATCCTGCAATCAACGTCTCTTCATCACAGACCATCATTGCTGCTATTCGCGGATTCGCCGAAGCCGAATCAGATGGAATCATCCAATTCTCATGGGGCGGTGCGGAATACGCATCTGGTTCAACAGTTAAGAACATGGTCGATGGCGCTGTAGCGCTCGCTGAGTTCGCACATGTAGTTGCAAAGAACTACAACGTAAATATTGCAATCCACACAGATCACTGCCCAGCTGAAAAGCTCGATGGCTACATGCGTCCACTTCTTGAAATCGGCGCACAGCGCATCAAGAACGGCCAAGCGCCACTCTTCAACTCACATATGTGGGATGGCTCAGCAGTTGATATGACTGAAAATATGAAGATCGCGGATGAACTTCTAACTAAGTCCGTTGCAGCGCGCACAATTCTTGAAATCGAAATCGGCGTTGTCGGTGGCGAAGAAGATGGCGTTGAAGCAAAACACGACGCCAAGCTTTACTCAACACCTGAAGATGCGTTAATGACAATTGACACTCTTGGTCTTGGAGAACGCGGTCGCTACATGGTTGCGGCAACATTCGGAAACGTGCACGGGGTTTACAAGCCGGGCAACGTTGTATTGCAGCCAAAGATTTTGCAGACTCTTCAAGATGCAGTCGTTGCAAAGAAGGGCCTTGCCGCAGGAAGTAAGCCAATGGATCTGGTATTCCACGGTGGTTCTGGCTCACTTCTTTCAGAAATTCGCGACTCACTTGATTACGGCGTAATCAAGATGAATATTGATACTGATACTCAATACGCATTTACACGTCCAGTTGTTGATCACATGTTTAAGAACTACGACGGAGTTCTTAAAATCGATGGCGAAGTTGGAAATAAGAAGGCTTACGATCCACGTGCGTGGGGTAAGGCTGCTGAAGCAGGAATGGCAGCTCGCGTTGCTCATGCTTGCGCAGACCTTCGTTCAACCGGCACATCACTTAAAAAGTAATTTCACAAACCTAAAATCAGCGGAGAGGCTTTGCCATGCCAGCGTTAGTTTTGCTCGGAGCTCAATGGGGCGACGAAGGCAAGGGTAAAGCCACAGATCTTCTCGGTGACCGCGTTGATTATGTCGTTCGCTATCAAGGCGGCAACAACGCGGGCCACACCGTTGTAATCGGTGATCAGAAATACGCGTTGCACTTACTTCCATCTGGAATTTTAAGTCCCAACGTTGTTCCAGTAATCGGCAATGGCGTGGTGATTGATCCAGGTGTTTTGCTCGAAGAAATTCGCGGCTTAACCGAACGCGGAATCGATTGCTCGAAGTTGGTTATCTCAACTAACGCGCATTTGATTACTCCGTATCACCGCACCATCGATAAAGTTTCAGAGCGCTTCTTGGGTAAATCAAAGATCGGTACAACTGGTCGCGGCATCGGTCCTGCTTACGCAGACAAGATCAACCGCATCGGTATTCGCGTTCAAGATCTCTTTGACCCATCTATCCTGCGTCAGAAGATCGAAGGTGCACTTCGCGATAAGAACCAAGTGCTAATAAAGGTCTTCAACCGCAAGAACATTGAAGTTGATGAAGTTCTTAACGAATACCTCGAATACGCCGAAATCCTGCGCCCATACGTTGCAGATACCGGGCTGTTGCTAGACCAAGCGTTAAAGGCTGGAAAGCGCGTATTACTTGAAGGTTCTCAAGGCACTTTGCTCGATGTCGATCACGGTACTTATCCATTCGTAACTTCTTCAAACCCAACAGCTGGTGGTGCTTGCACCGGTTCTGGCATCGGTCCAACCAAAATTGATCGAGTAATCGGAATCGTTAAGGCTTACACAACTCGCGTTGGTTCAGGTCCTTTCCCTACAGAACTCTTCGACGAAGATGGCGAGAAGTTGCGCACTATCGGTGGCGAAATCGGTGTAACAACTGGTCGTGCTCGGCGTTGCGGTTGGTATGACGCACCGATTGCACGTTACGCAGTTCGCGTAAACGGACTTACCGATTTCTTCCTGACAAAGCTAGATGTTCTAACTGGATGGAAAGAGATTCCGGTCTGCGTTGCTTACGAAATTGATGGCAAGCGCATCGAAGAACTTCCAGCATCACAATCTGATTTCCATCACGCAAAGCCAATTTATGAAAACTTGCCAGGTTGGACTGAAGATATTTCCGGTGCGCGCAAGATCAGCGATCTGCCGAAGAATGCACAAGATTACATCGCCTTCCTGGAAAAGATTTCAGGTGCGCCGATGAGTGCGATCGGCGTCGGGCCGGATCGCGACCAAACAATTGTCGTGAAGGATTTCATCTAAACCATGAAAATCCTCCTAGTCGGAAGTGGCGGTCGTGAACACGCACTCGCACTAGGGTTACAGGCAGATCCAAGTTGTACCGAAATTCATTGCGCACCAGGAAATCCCGGTATCGCAGAAATTGCAACGCTGCATTCCATTGCCATTACAGATAATTCGGCAATCGTAGAACTCGCAAAGAAATTGGCAGTAGATCTAGTTGTTATCGGTCCAGAAGTTCCACTTGTAAATGGAGTGGCAGATGGCCTCCGGGCAGCGGGTTTGGCTGTCTTTGGCCCTTCCAAAGCTGCAGCACAGCTAGAAGGCTCTAAAGATTTTGCTAAAGGCGTGATGCGCGATGCAGGAGTTCCAACAGCACGCAGTTTTACTTGCCAGACTCAAGATGAAATTGAGAAAGCGCTGGATGCTTTTGGTGCACCTTACGTTGTTAAAAATGATGGTTTAGCGGCAGGTAAAGGCGTTGTTGTAACTGAAGATCGTGCAAAAGCTTTAGAACATGCCCTTTCTTGCCAACGCGTTGTAATTGAAGAGTATTTAAATGGGCCAGAGATTTCACTCTTTGGTATTTCAGATGGCCGAAATATTTTGCCGATGCAACCTGCCCAAGATTTTAAACGTGCTTACGACGGTGATGAAGGACCAAATACCGGTGGTATGGGTGCATACTCACCGCTTCCCTGGGCACCTGACGAAATAGTTGATGAGACTTATGAAAAAGTTTTAGCACCGATGATCGCAGAAATGGCGGCACGAGGAACACCGTTTATCGGTTTGCTATACGCAGGTTTAGCGCTAACTGATCACGGACTAAAAGTTATCGAATTCAATGCCCGCTTTGGTGATCCCGAGACACAAGTACTTATTCCACGTCTTGCAACGCCGCTAGCAACCTTGCTCTACAAAGCCGCAACAGATTCATTAGATGATGTTGTTTTGAATTGGCGAGATGAAAGCGCAGTAACCGTAGTTCTTGCTGCACATGGTTATCCCGAATCACCAAAGACCAATGGCGCAATTTCAAATATTCCAACAATTGCAAAGACTCAGGTTTTCCACGCTGGCACCACGCAAAATACAAATGGCTTGATTTCTAGCGGGGGTCGCGTCTTAACCGTGACCGGTTTAGGTTCTGATCTAACTGAAGCCCGTGATCGCGCATATCGGGCGATCTCAAAAATTGAACTAGCAGGCTCTTTCTATCGCAGCGATATCGCACTTAATGCGTCGGTCGCTGAGAAGGGCAATTAAATGGGGGAGAATAAGCCAGTGAGCGTCCTTGCTGATCGTTATGCATCAACTGCAATGCGCGCCATCTTTGCGCCAGAAGAGAAAATCATTGCCGAACGCCGCCTTTGGCTTGCGGTAGCACGCGCGCAGAACAAGCTTGGCCACACGATTTCAGATTCTGTAATCACGGACTACGAAAAGGTAATCAATAAAGTCGATCTGGCATCAATCGATGCCCGTGAAAAGCAGACTCGCCACGATGTGAAAGCGCGCATCGAAGAGTTCAACGCACTTGCTGGCCACGAAGCAATTCACGCCGGGATGACTAGCCGTGACTTAACCGAAAACATTGAAGCGCTGCAAATCAAAAACGGTTTGGCGATAGTCCATGACAAAGTAGTGGCCGTTCTGGCACAACTGGCCGAAAAGGCAGCGCAGTATTCAGATCAAGCAATCGCAGGACGTTCTCATAATGTGCCAGCGCAGATAACAACTCTAGGTAAGCGCTTTGCATCAGCGGCCGAAGAACTGTTATTCGCGTACGAACGCTTAGTTTCATTACAAGATCGCTATCCAATGCGCGGCATCAAAGGTCCAGTCGGCACATCACAAGATTCCATTGATCTCCTTGGTTCTTCAAAGGCGCATCACAGCCTCGAACTAGAGATCGCCAATGAACTAGGCTTTAACCGCGTGCTTGATTCAACTGGTCAGATCTATCCACGTTCTTTTGATTATGACGTTGTGACAACTCTTGTTCAGTTGGCCGCAAGCCCATCATCGCTGGCAACTTCTATCCGCTTAATGGCTGGTGCCGAACTCGTTACTGAAGGATTCAAGGCAGGACAAGTTGGTTCATCTGCGATGCCACATAAGATGAACACACGCTCATGCGAACGTATCAATGGTTTATCAGTGATCTTGCGTGGATATGCATCTATGGTTTCAGAACTTGCCGGCGATCAATGGAACGAAGGCGATGTTTCTTGCAGTGTGGTTCGCCGCGTTGCTCTGCCTGATGCGTTCTATGCAATTGATGGATTGCTCGAAACGATGCTTACAGTGCTCAGCGAATTCGGAGCATTTCCTGCAGTTATCGCTGCAGAAATAGACCGTTATCTGCCTTTCTTGGCAACCACCAAGATCTTGATGGCTTCAGTAAAAGCCGGCGTCGGTCGCGAAGTTGCACACGAAGTTATTAAAGAACACGCCGTTAAAGCAGCGCAATTAATGCGGGAAGGCAAAGCCAACACCTTGCTTGAGGCGCTTGCGGCAGATGATCGTTTGCCACTTGATCGCGCCGCACTTGCCGCGCTGATAAGCCAACCAATTGAATTTACTGGCGATGCTCGCCAACAAATAGCCCGAGTTGTAGATCGCATCGACGCGATTACATCCGCGCACCCTGCCGCAGCGCAGTACAAACCTCATTCAATCCGGTGAGTGGATTCGGCGTAGCTGGCGCACCTCCAGCACCAACTATCAAAGGTTGGCAACACCTACGCACTGGAAAAGTACGAGATCTTTACACCAACGATTCCAATGAAATTTTATTGGTCGCATCAGATCGCATCTCGGCTTTCGATTGGGTTCTTCCCACAACAATTCCAAATAAAGGTGCGATTCTCACCCAACTATCTTTATTCTGGTTTGAACTGCTCGAAGATATTGTCCCAAATCACATTATTAGCGATAAAGTTCCTGATCAAGTAGCAGATCGCGCAGTAATTGTTAAACCACTACAAATGTTTGAAATCGAATGTGTTGCTCGTGGTTATTTAACCGGCAGTGGCTTAACGGAATATAAGGCTAACCAAGCAGTTTGCGGAAATAAATTACCTAGTGGCTTAGTAGATGGATCGCAGTTACCTGAGAGCATCTTTACTCCGGCTACCAAGGCTGAAATTGGCGATCACGATATAAATATCGATTTTGAGCAAGCTGCAAAGATTGTCGGCAAAGCTGAGGCTGCCGAACTGCGGCAGTTAACACTTTCGCTTTACGAAACCGCAGCAGATTTCGCACGCAGCCGTGGGATCATCCTGGCTGACACTAAATTTGAGTTTGGCTGTGATGCTAAAGGGGTAATCACGCTCGGTGATGAAGCTTTAACCCCTGACTCTTCAAGGTTTTGGGAAGCTACCACCTGGCAGGTGGGTAGCGCGCAAGCCTCATTTGATAAACAATTCGTACGAGATTTTTTAACAAATAGCGGCTGGGATAAGCAGAGCCCGCCACCAGAATTGCCTGCAGAGATCATTGAGAAAACTGCAGCGCGATATGAAGAAGCGTACTTTCGAATTACCGGTAGCAAATTTTAAAAGAAAGTTATAAAAGGGAGATAAAGATGGCGAAGATCGTAGTTGATGTAATGCTCAAGCCAGAAATCCTCGACCCACAAGGAGTCGCCGTATCAGCAGCACTACCTCGTTTGGGATTTAACTTTGCTAAATCTGTTCGCCAAGGAAAACGCTTTGAAATTGAAGTCGATGGCGAGCCAACTCCGGCACAATTAGCTGAAGTAGAAAAGGCTGCTGAGAAACTTCTTGCCAATCCAGTCATTGAAACCTTCACGGTAAGAGTTGAGAAGTAAATGAAAGTTGGCGTTGTAACTTTTCCTGGAACTCTTGATGATCGCGATGCTGCTCGCGCAGCAACCAACGTGGGCACTGAGGCGGTTTCACTCTGGCACGGCGACGCTGATTTAAAGGGCGTAGATGCCGTTATTTTGCCAGGTGGTTTTTCCTACGGTGACTATCTGCGCTGCGGTGCGATCTCGCGCTTTGCACCTGTAATGGAGAAGATTATCGATGCTGCAAATGGCGGAATGCCGCTACTTGGGATCTGCAATGGTTTCCAAGTTTTATGCGAAGCACATTTACTTCCTGGTGCTTTGACCCGCAACCACCAACTTCACTTCTTATGCCGCGATCAAAAGTTAGAAATAACAAATAACTCAACTGCGTGGACAACTTCTTTCGCGGTCGGACAAGAGATCGTGATACCGCTTAAAAATGGCGAAGGTTCATTCCAATGTGATGATGCCACCCTTGCCAAACTTGAAGGCGAAGGGCGAATCATTGCTCGCTATGTAGGTGAAAATCCCAACGGTTCACGCAATAAAATCGCGGGAATTACCAACGAACGCGGCAATGTAGTTGGGTTAATGCCGCACCCAGAGCACGCGATTGATACCTTAACTGGCCCAACTGCCGATGGCCTTGGCTTCTTTACCTCTGTTCTAACTGCGATGGTGAAGTAAATGGCGCTAGATACAGTTGCAACTGCTCAGGCAACGCCCGATCAGAGACAACCTTTTGCCGAACTAGGTTTAAAACCTGATGAATATGCGCGTATCAAAGAAATTTTGAAGCGTCGTCCAACATCTTCAGAGCTCGCGATGTATTCCGTTATGTGGTCCGAACACTGCTCTTATAAATCTTCCAAAGTTCACTTGAAACAATTTGGCGATAAAGCAGTCAAGACAGATGCGTTATTAGTTGGTATCGGCGAAAATGCTGGAGTTGTTGATGTTGGCCAGGGTTATGCGGTTACCTTTAAAATCGAATCACATAACCATCCGTCATTTATCGAGCCGTATCAAGGCGCCGCAACCGGTGTTGGCGGAATTGTTCGCGATATTTTGACAATGGGCGCACGACCAATTGCAGTTATGGATCCACTTCGCTTCGGACCAGCCGATGCACCAGATACGCATCGCGTTCTGCCAGGTGTAATCGCAGGCATTGGCGGATACGGAAACTGCTTAGGTCTGCCCAATATCGGCGGTGAAGTTGTCTTTGATGAAACTTACTTAGGAAATCCATTAGTCAACGCTTTGTGCGTTGGCGTAATGAAACATAGCGATATCAAACTTGCTAAAGCAGCAGGGGCTGGCAATTTAGTTGTTCTCTATGGCGCGAAAACTGGTGGCGATGGAATTGGTGGCGTATCGGTTCTTGCATCTGAAACTTTTGAATCAACCGGTCCCGCAAAACGACCAGCAGTTCAGGTAGGAGATCCCTTTGTTGAAAAGGTATTGATCGAATGCTCACTTGAGATCTTCTCTGAAGATCTAGTTGTAGGTATCCAAGACCTTGGCGGGGCAGGCTTATCTTGCGCTACCAGTGAACTAGCTTCTGGCGGTAGTGGTGGAATGAAGGTTGAACTCGATCGTGTTCCGCTTCGCGACACCAGCCTTTCACCTGAAGAAATCTTGATGTCCGAATCACAAGAGCGTATGTGCGCGATAGTTGAGCCAAAGCACATCGCTCGTTTCCTAGAGATCTGTAAGAAATGGGATGTCACCGTCACGGTTATTGGTGAAGTAACAGATGGTGATCGTCTCGAAATTACCTGGCACGGAGATTTAATCGTGGATGTGCCACCTCGCACTGTGGCTCACGAAGGCCCGGTCTATAACCGTCCACTTGCCAAGCCTGAGTACATCGATCGCGTTAACACTGAAGTTGTAAATGTTAAATTGCCAGAAAGTACTGAAGAAATCAAAGCCGCTGTTTTGAAGTTAGCTGGTACTCCAAACTTGGCAGATAAATCTTGGGTCACCTCACAATACGATCGATATGTTCAGGGAAATACGATTCAGTCACAACCTGATGATTCCGGAATGGTGCGCATTGATGAGAAGACACATCTAGGCGTGGCGGTTGCAACTGATGCAAATGCCAACTGGTCTTACCTAAATCCTTACGAAGGCGCTAAGTTGGCACTTGCTGAAGCAGCGCGCAATATTGCAACTGCTGGTGCAAAACCACTTGCGGTAACTAATTGTCTCAACTTTGGTTCTCCTGAAGATCCTGGTGTGATGTGGCAATTTGCCGAAAGCGTGCGCGGATTAGCGGATGGTTGCTTAGAGATGGGACTTCCAGTAACCGGTGGAAACGTTTCTTTCTACAACCAGACAGGTTCGGTTGCGATCTTGCCAACGCCAGTAATTGGTGTACTTGGTGTAATCGATGATGTGCGTACTCGCACGCCTATGAGTTTTGATCGCGCAGGTTTAGATCTTTATTTACTTGGCGAAACTCAAAACGATATCGCCGGTAGTGAATGGGCCTATATCCATGGACAACGCGGTGGATCCGCGCCAATCCCTGATTTAAAGCGTGAAATGCGCCTAATTGAGGTATTAGTTGCCGGCCGAACCGAAAAGATTTTTACCGCAGCACATGATTTAAGCCAAGGCGGTTTATCGGCAACGCTTACTGAGATGGTGCTGCGTCATGGAGTTGGCGCAAAGGTAACTCTAGAAAACGTGGGCGTTGCCCTAATCAGCGAAACCCCAGGCCGCGTGGTTGTTGCAATCGATTCAAGTAAAGCAAACCGGCTGAGCGAATTAGCTAAATCTAAAGATATCAAGCTATACAAAATTGGAACCACTGGCGGAGATGCACTTGTGATCAACGATACGGTCATCTCGCTAGATGAACTGCGTAAAGCGCACACCGAAACATTTACAAAGTTGTTTGGATAAAGATGCGCGATCCTCAGGTACTAGAAGCGGTTAAGCAGAGCCTTGCGCTCTTGGTTGAGCGCTCACCTGGTCGCGCTATTGAAGTTCGTATCCCACCTTATGCAGCTGTGCAGTGCGGTGATGGCCCAACTCATACTCGCGGCACACCGCCTAATGTGATTGAGATGAACGCAGAGACTTGGTTGGCACTTGCCAACGGTGAACGCACTTGGGCAGATGCCATGGCTGCGGGACTCATTAACGCATCGGGTGTGCGCGCAGATCTAACCGAACTCTTGCCACTTAGGATTAAGTCATGACCCGTCGCCCCGATGGTTTGCTCAACCACAACGTCCTTGATGATGACAAAGCGCCCCAAGATGCTTGTGGTGTTTTTGGCGTTTGGGCTCCGAAAGAAGAAGTAGCGAAGTTAACTTTCTACGGTCTTTACGCACTTCAACATCGCGGACAGGAATCAGCGGGTATTGCCGCATCCGATGGCGAAAGAATTTTGATCTATAAAGATATGGGTCTGGTTTCGCAGGTCTTTACCGAAACAGATTTAGCTTCACTCACAGGTGATCTTGCGATCGGTCATTGTCGCTACAGCACTACTGGTTCAAGCACTTGGGTTAATGCGCAACCCACGCTAAGACCCACTAAATACGGAACTTTGGCACTTGCCCACAATGGAAACCTTACAAATACCGGTGATCTCGCCGAGATGGTTCAAAAACTTGAAGGCGATAACGCCAAGAGCGGTCGCGGTGCAACAACTGATACCGAGATCATGACTGCGTTAATTGGTTTGCAAGATGAGAAGAATGTAGAAGCAAGTGCAATTGCGGTTCTACCAAAACTTGAAGGTGCGTTTTCGCTTGTATTCATGGATGAAAAAACTTTGTACGCGGCGCGCGATCGCCATGGAGTTCGTCCATTAGTAATTGGAAAATTAGAACGTGGCTGGGTTGTTGCATCTGAAACTGCGGCGCTAGATATCGTGGGTGCTGCCTTTATCCGCGAAATTGAACCAGGTGAGTTCTTAGCAATTAATGAAGAAGGAATCCGTTCACAGATGTGGGCAACTCCTGATCCCAAAGGTTGCATCTTTGAGTATGTCTATCTGGCTCGCCCGGACACGACCATTGCTGGCCAAGGTGTGCATGCAACGCGTGTGAAAATTGGAAAGCGTTTGGCGATCGAAGCTCCGGCTGAAGCAGATTTAGTTATTCCAGTTCCTGAATCTGGTACACCTGCGGCAATTGGATATGCCCAGCAATCAGGAATCCCATATGGCCTTGGTCTGGTTAAGAACTCTTACGTTGGTCGCACCTTTATTCAACCATCACAAACGATTCGCCAACTTGGTATCCGTTTAAAGTTAAATCCGCTTCGTGAAATCATTGAAGGCAAGCGCATTGTGGTTGTTGATGATTCGATCGTTCGCGGAAATACCCAACGTGCAATTGTGCGCATGTTGCGTGAATCTGGAGCTCGGGAAATACACGTGCGAATCTCTAGCCCACCTGTTGAGTGGCCTTGTTATTACGGAATCGATTTCGCATCTCGCGCAGAGCTAATCGCCAGCGGTCTCGAAATCGAAGAAATTCGTCGTTCTATTGGCTCTGATTCACTTAGTTATGTATCAATGGAGGGTTTAATAGCCGCCACAACTATTGATGAAAAGAAGCTTTGTACTGCTTGTTTTACTGGCAAATATCCGATTTCTGTCCCTGCCGATATGTCAGAAGGAAAAATGCGCCTTGAAGTTACTGAGGTGGCGAAAAACCATGAGCACATATAAAGATGCGGGCGTCGATATCGATGCCGGAGATCGCGCCGTTGAGTTGATGAAAGTATCGATCGCTAAGGCAACTCGCGCTGAGGTACAAGGTGGTATTGGCGGCTTTGCGGGTTTATTTGATGCAAGCGCGCTCAAGAAATTTAATAAGCCACTTCTTGCAACATCAACCGATGGAGTTGGCACAAAGACCGAAATTGCACGACAGATGGGCAATTACGACACCATCTGCGAAGATCTAGTTGCCATGGTGGTTGATGATTTAGTTGTTTGCGGAGCTCAACCACTTTTTATGACTGATTACATCGCAGTCGGGAAAGTAATTCCCGAGCGAATTGCAGAAATTGTTAGCGGTATTGCGCGTGGTTGCGTTAAAGCCAACACGGCGTTAATTGGTGGCGAAACTGCTGAGCACCCAGGCTTACTTAAAGAAGATGAATTTGATATTGCAGGAGCTGCAACTGGCGCAGTTGATGCTGATAAACAACTCGGTTCACATCGCGTAAAAGCAGGAGATGCAATTATCGCGATGCCAGCAAGCGGTTTCCATGCAAACGGCTATTCGTTAGTGCGCCACATCTTGGCAACTCAAAAATTAGATCTGCAGAAAAAGTATGAAGGTCTATCCAAGTCGCTCGGAGAAATACTTTTAACGCCAACCGAGATTTATTCTCTCGATTGTTTAGCGCTAATTAAGGCGCAGCAAGAAAAAATTCGCACTTTCTCGCACATCACTGGTGGGGGTCTTGCCGATAACACCGCGCGCGTTATTCCAGATGGCCTCGTTGCAAAATACGATCGCAGCACTTGGACGCTTCCCGCCGAAATGGAATTTATGGCTCAAGTGGCAGGGGTTCCGCAGGCTGATATGGAGCGAACCTGGAACGTCGGCATCGGAATGGTCGCCATCGTCGATCCCTCGATCGCAGACCTCACCATCCGCTCTTTGGCTGCCCGAGGCATGAAAGCCTGGGTGGCGGGCGCGATTCACGCTCAAAGTGGCCCCGGAGGCGCTACTTTGGAAGGTAACTACAGGACGCGATAACCTACGCGTCTTGACGGAATTAACTTTGGTAAGGAGGTCGCCCTATGGGTCGCGGCCGTGCAAAAGCTAAGCAGACAAAAGTCGCCAGAGATCTCAAGTACAACTCTCAGGAGATGGATCTTGATCGTCTGGCCAAAGAACTCCATGGTGAAGATCCTTCAAATAAATCTCGCGATGATGACGATCCCTTCGCTGAAGGAAATTACATTCCGCGTGCTTAATTTCTCGCGGGTCAAGTAAATACCGTGAGACCGACACCTTACGTCGCATCGCTTCGCATCTACGAACCTCTTTCAGCATTTGAACCTGCTGATCGTTTGCGTTGGCAAGATTTATCGGTAGATGAAAACTCAACTAGAATTGAACAAAAGTTAGCGCTGCGCCGTTTAGTTTTTCCCGAACCTCCAGCTGGTCGCCCCGATGGCGCACATATTTTAGATATTGATGGCGTTCGTTATATCTCACCATGGTCAACTGCAACTCGTTGCTGGGCGGCTCTCGATGATTTTAAAGATTCGCTTCCTTCATCAGTTACACCGCTATTCTTGCCACAGAATTTAGAAGATGTAATTACTGCCGGTGTTGATTTAATGGAAGATCGCGTTCCTCACATCATCACTGAAAACTGGATTATTCCGCCACGTTGGTTTTCTATGTTTATGCCTGAAGAACGTGTACGCGGTGTTGACCAAGATGGTCCGTTCTGCATCATGCGCGCCAAGCTCTCTGATGCAATTGCCCGCACTCAAGGAGCACATCAAATCGTTCTGGGAGCATTTGGTGAGGGATCTGTTGAAGCAGAGATCGAACATTTGTTGGAATGGCTTGAAATGTTTCACCAGCAATCTTTAGTTGAACTCGACTACGGCGGTCTCGCTGGTTATCTTGACTACGGTATGAAGTTAGCTGGCGAAGAATCCGGAATAGAAGCGGATTCATCAGTAGAAGATGTTCTACTTTCACTTTCTGGTCTTGCCGCAGGCGATGGTCAAATGGCGGGACAGGGTTACGAGCGATTAGTCACTCGTTGGCGCGTGGTGCAGGGCTTTGAATCAGCGATTTAGATCCGCTTTGCGGCTATTGCTATTTACGCTCACTTTGGCGGATACTTCCGACACTCGTTGCAAATCGGACATTGTTAAGAAGCGTTTAAAGATAGAGAAAAAGGTGGGTTATGAACCGGATACCAGATGCAGAAGTTCTGCTCACCCCTCGCGAAGTTGCCGAGCTATTTGGCGTTGATCCCAAGACTGTTACTCGTTGGGCTAAGGCCGGCAAGTTAACTTCGATCCGCACTCTTGGCGGACATCGCAGATTCCGTAAATCAGAAGTTGATGATCTTCGCAATAACTATTTTAAGAGTGATGATAAGTAATTAAATAAATGGAATATTCGATCCCGCAGTTTCTTTTACTTGGCGCGCTCACATTTATCTTTGTAGGAGCCCTCACGCCGCTAATGCGCAAAGTCGCGTTAAGTGTTGGCGCAGTTGACGCGCCAAGCCTGGCGCGCAAAAGACAGAAAGAACCAGTTCCATATTTAGGTGGAGTTGCAATCGCGATCGGCGTAGTTGGCGCATCTTATGGATCACTTCTCGCCGTTAATTTTTCAATAGAGACTTTCCGATTAGCAAGTTTTGTACTGGTCCCTGCAATGGGAATTTCACTGATGGGTTTGATTGATGATCTAAAAGGTCTCGAACCTTGGCCCCGATTAATTGCCCAAACAGCGACTGGCGTCGTCGTTGCAATAATCCTGACATCGACCGACACCATGGGTGTTGCCTTCAACAATACTTTTCTTAACTACGCAGTTTCAGTTCTCTGGATCGTCGGCGTCTGCAATTCAATTAACTTCTTCGATAACTTAGATGGTGGCGCAGCAGGCACAGTTGCCGTAATCACCTTCTTCTTATTCTTCATCGCTTATGACCGCCAGCAGATCTTGGTTAGCGCACTCGCCATTGTTACCGCAGGCGCAACGTCCGGATTCCTAATGTGGAATCGCGCCCCAGCAAAGATCTATATGGGAGACGCTGGTGCACTTTTCTTAGGAATCATCATTTCGGTATTAACTATCCGTCTTAGCCCAGGAATTGTTCCGCAAATTAAATCGTTTGCGATTCCTTTGGCGCTGATGGCAGTCCCAATTTTGGATACGACAGTTGCGGTCACATCACGTATTTATCGCGGTATTTCACCTTTCCAGGGCGGAAGCGATCACCTTTCTCATCGCTTGATGCGCGTTGGTCTGCAGCGTAAAGCAACTGCATTTACATTATGGGGCTTTGCTGCTTTCTATGGAGCACTAGCACTTTCGATTTATGCCTGGCCAGATACGCTCGGATATCAATTAATGACTTTAGGCGGCGCTGCATGGCTAACAAAATTGATTTTCTTCTTACGAATTCCTTCTGAAGGGTAGACTGCAATCATGGCTAACAACGACGATGTAAAGGCGAGAATGCTCGCAGCGCTTGAAGCGAAAAAAGGTAAGAAGGGCGCACCTGGAACACAAAACCATGTTGAAGGTGGTTCCAAGATTCGTGGCGGCCAACGCAGTGGCGGCGCACCACAAGTACAACGCAAGGCAGGACCTTCTGGATCAGGATCTGCTGGATAATTTTCTCTGTTAAGTTGTGGCTCGGGACAGGATCGAACTGTCGACCTCACGATTTTCAGTCGCGCGCTCGTACCAACTGAGCTACCGAGCCATTATTTAATTGTGATAAAACATTAAAAAAGATGAGAGTGTGTGGACACTCTCATCTCGCGACCCGGACGGGACTTGAACCCGCGACCTCCGCCGTGACAGGGCGGCGCGCTAACCAACTGCGCTACCGGGCCTTAAAGAATGAAAACATAAGTGGCTCTTATGTCACCTTAAAGCCATTGCTTTAAAACTTACTTCCAGATTTCTCTGGTCTTGCGTGCCCCCAACGGGATTCGAACCCGTGTTACCGCCGTGAAAGGGCGATGTCCTAGGCCCCTAGACGATGGGGACGCATGAGGCTCGCAAATCGTACCCGCTCAGGGCTCGCTAACCAAAATCGGTTAAATGCCCCCGCAAAAGCACTAATTATGGCTAGAAAAGTAGAGATATTTTAAAGCAGTGCCCACTGAATAGTGATTGAAACAGTCACATCTTGTTGACCTAAATCAACAACTGTTGCTTCTGAATCAGCCGCCTTCGCCATCGCCATAACTGGTGGATAGCTAATTGGGCTTGAGTTCTCAACTAAATAATTAACGCGGCCAAGTTTTGCACCAAGTAATTTCGCATATGAATTCGCTTTAGCTTTCGCATTTTTAACTGCATTGGCACGGGCTGATTCAGTTGCGCTTGAAGAATCAAGAACAAATGGTGTTACACCTTGAATTTGCAAAGCGTCTCCACCAGCTGCAACAACTGCATCAACCACAGCCCCGGCATTTTCGGCGTTCTTAATTGTTACAACAAAACTTTCTGATCCGCGGTAACCGACTAGAACTGAACCTTTATCTTGGGTGTAGTTATATTCAGGGTAGACAGAGATGCTCTGGGTTGCGATATCACCTTTAGCGATGCCTGCTTTTGTCAGAGCTGCCCGAACTGCAGCGGCAGAAGTTGATGTCTTAGCAAGTGCTTCTTTATTTGAACCCGCTACAACAGATACATTGGCATTTAAGCGCACCGCATCAGGGGTCACCTTGATTGAGCCCTCAGAGTTAACAGTCACATATCGATTAGCTGTTGTGGCAGCCTCAGCTGGAACAGATGTAGCGATACCTCCCACCAAAGTAAGTGCTATTAAAGTGGCGGCAATTTTGCGAATTCGTGAAGTTTTCATGGGATAAGTATCTCCTATTTATTTACCTAGGGCTCAAGGGTTACTTAGAAATGCATGTGACTTACAGCGAGTGATAAAGATCAGAATGGTCTTTGATCATGCGCTCAAGCGAGAAATACTGGGTAGCGCGCGCTTTTCCAGCGTCGCCCATCATCTTTCGCAACTGCTCATCGCGGACTAGCTTTTCAATGGCATCAGCCATCGCTGCA
>Ga0214923_10001964_pt1 | contig 28302 bp, 32 predicted proteins | sample LL1510_MetaG_FD_177993 | JGI IMG/M metagenome (GOLD analysis project Ga0214923, IMG submission 177993) | Freshwater microbial communities from Lake Lanier, Atlanta, Georgia, United States - LL-1510 | ecosystem: Environmental > Aquatic > Freshwater > Lake | place: USA: Georgia | collected...
ATAACTGAAAAAAGTTGTTCTGCTGCAAGCGGATCTGATTGAATGGATGCTTTATCTAATCCAATAGTAGGTCTTACTACTTTGATTTCTAAAACAACCTTACCATCCATTTTATAAATAGTTTTTTTGGGTTTTAATATGTTATCAATAAATTTTATTATTTTCATTTTACTCTCTTTAATTCTCCCTTATACTAAGCATGGCGACCAAAAATAAGTGGCCGCCATGCGTGAGAGAGATATGACATTATATTACCTCAAATCCTCTGAAATGTCAAGTCCCAACACGACCACTACATCTGATTTAATTAAATCAGGAAATTCCTGATATTTAGAGGATCCCTTTTCGACTTTTAATTTATTTTCTATATTTAAAATATTTGCTAAATAAGAAGAGGTTTTTGAATCTTCTTTAAATAAAATTACTGATTTATCTAAATTCTCGTTTCTAGTATTCAAATCTACTACTCTAGCTCCGGTATTTGATACATATCTTGAAACTCTTTTCCCTAAACCATTAATTCCTGAAGCATTAATAACTGAGATGGATAATTTCTCATCAGCTATCTCAGAGTCAATATAAATATCCTTTAACTGTTTATCTAACTCGAAAATAGAAGATATTTTTTGTGTTTTTTTATCTTCAATATTCAAATCCTTAGAATAAGAATACATTAGAAAAGTATTTCTAATTCCTAAATCCTTAATCGAAAAAACATCCTTCATCTCAGCTATCTTTGTCTCACCTTCTATAGTTTTTTTATATAATTCGTAATTATCCCCTCCAAATACCATAGAATGGTTTATTAAAATTCCGTAGTTCTTCTCAAAGGATCTAACTAAATCTTCTTGTTTAAATTCCCTATCTTTAAAAATATATTTTATAGAATTTATCTTTTTATCCATATAAAAATTGCTTTCATGAACATCTATTGAATAGGTAAATAACTTATGATTGTTTTTATCAAAAATTACTAAGTCTAGATTAAGAATTTCGTTTAAGGAGTTCTTATTAACTAAAAGTAAATTATATTTATCTGCATTTTTAAAGTCCTTCCCTACCCCGCTACTTGCTAAAGAAAAACTATACTCTAAAATATTCGATAAAAAAATTTGGGACACAAATACAACTAAAACAATCGAAAGAAAGCTGTAAATTAAGAAAGATTTTATTTTTTTAACAAGTTTTTTTGATCTTGAGTGGTAGGCAGTTCTTCTTCTCATATTAAAAAATCACATAAATTTTGAAAACTCTTCAGGAATTTCACATTCGAAAGAAAAATTTTCTCCGTTTATACCATTAAATGTAACTGATTTTGAGTGCAACATCAACCTACTTATTCCTAAATTTTCATATAAATTACAATCTCTTTGGGATGAATACGTACTGTCACCTAAAATTGGAAAACCATAAGCTGCAAGATGAACTCTAATTTGGTGAGTTCTTCCTGTTTTAGGAAAGCAGTGTAACGAAGTAAAATTAGTTTCTCCTTCATTTGTAACTTTAATTCTTTCAAAATATGTTTGTGATTCTTTCTCGCCTCTAACAATTGCAAATCTAAATCTGCTTTTAGGATCTCTACCTATTGGAGCATCAATTTCAAATCTCTCCTCACCCACTTTTCCAAGAACTACAGCAACATATTCTTTCTTAATCAATCTTTCTTTAAATAAAGATTGAAGATATACAAAATAAGAATCGTTTTTTGCTACCAAAATTATTCCAGATGTATCCTTGTCTAGTCTATGAACAATTCCATTTCTTTTATTAAATTCACTCTCCAAGTCATCATCTGATTCAATTTCAATGTTTTCATTTAAATAGTCCTGAAGAGTTGCGGTATCTTTTACTGTCTGAGACCTATTTACAACCAAGCCTGATGGCTTGTTAATAACAATAAAATTTTCATTTTCAAAAACTACTTTAATTTGAGATTCCATAACTATAGACTATTTATTATATCAATTAATTCCTGAGGATTAACAGAAGACTTTACAATATAACGCTGGGCACCAAAAGTCTCGGACGCTTCTAAAACATCACTTCTATCTATAGAAGATAATACAACAACCTTTTTTCCTTTTAAGTGCCCTTTCTTCTTGGCATCTTTTAATATATCTAAACCATCTTTACTAGGAAGCATAATATCAACAATCAAAACATCAAAATCACCTTTTGAAACCTTTTCCATACCAATATCTCCGTCGTAAGCTACATCTATTTCAAAAGAATTATCTTTTAAAATTCCTTGATATAACTCAGATATATCTTTATCATCTTCTATTAAAAGTATTTTCATAAAATATTTAGGTATTTCTTTACTTCGGTTATAAACTGAGCGGGATTTAATTCAGATTTAATTACGTAACCATTTGAACCTAAATCCATAGACCTACTAATAATATCGTCATTATTTAAGTTGCTGATTATTAAAATCGGCTTAGAAAATTTCTCCCTTATTTCTTCCAATACTCTTAAGCCGTCGACTTGAGGAAGCATAATATCTAATAACATTAAATCCCAAGTTGATTCTTTAGCCATTCGTAGACCAGAAACTCCATCTGCTGCTTCTAATACATCAAAACCTTGGTCAGTTAACAAATCTCTATACAACTCTCTAATATCATGTTCATCTTCTACTATCAAAACTTTAAACTTTTCCATACCTCTATTTTAGTTTAAATAAATCTTTTGACAATATTCAAGTTCAAGTTTAAATTCAAATTAAATTGACTAAGTGATTTTATAAAAAAATATAATCCTATAAAGTAAATTAAATCAGAAGTATCTCCAAGAGTATAATTATTATTCAAATTTAAATCAGAATAAAATATATCCCCTATTAACCAAAAAACCTGAGCCAGATAAAATAATTCAATATTTTTTAAATTTTCAAAAATATAACTATAGTTATTAAAAAAATTAAAATATAAAATTATTAGCATTGAAAATAGGGATTCTATAAAGTAAAACAAATCTAGAACTGAATTATCGGTCAACTTACTTGTAAAAATTGAGGTTAGCAAAACGAATAAATTAAATAAAATTATATTTTTTAAAATATCAAAGTTTTTTACAGGAAATCTTAAATAAATAATACTTATCTGTTTAGTAACTATTTGAATAATAAAGAAAATATCTGATAGATTAAAAAGATATAAATTGAAATCATTTATAAAGATAAGATTTCCAAACAAGTAAAATACTAGTCCTAAAAACATCATTCCTCTGAAATTAAACTTATTTTTATCATCACTTATGAGATAAAAGGAAACTAGGAGTAATCCAAAAATATTAAAATAAAGATAAAAATCTAAAAAATTTGAATCAAACGATTTACCAAAAGCAAATATTAATACACCAACATAAAAATATAGATCCAAAACAAGCTTTTTAGGGTTCATTTAACGCTCTTAATTTTTTAATTGGTAAGATTTTGCCTTAAAAATAATATATGTCAATAGAGTAAAAAATATGATCATGTCAGGTATATTTGTTTTCAAAACAAGTAAATCTATGTAATCTCTAACTCCAAAATTATTCAAGAAATAACCAATAATTTGAAAAGTAAAAGTCAGAGAAACAATAGAAATTAAAAACTTTTCTACTTCTCCTTCTTTTGATTTAACCATTAACCACACCATTATTAAAAGAATTATTAATCCATAGACAGGATTAAAATTTTCATTTAAAACCCCATGATTAATTAGTAAATGAATTAAATTTAATAATATAACAATACTAACGAGTATTTTCTTCAGCTTCAGGAAATAATTCCAATCTAGCTTTCTCAATTGGTTTGCCAGTTTTCTGATCATATCCATATTTTCCCTCTTTAATTCTTTTTAATGCTCTATTAATTTTTTCAAGCATTACATTTAAGAATCTCTTATTTAGTTTTCTATTTTCGATATCTAAATCTTCAGAAACTTCATCAATATAATCCGAATCCCCTGCATCTCTTGGCTCTCTATGATCTAAATCTTCTATCTCTCTGACCAATTCTTCCCTTCTTGAAATTAATTTAGATTTACATTTTTCTATAAAATCATTCGATAGTTGTGATTCCATATATTTACTCCTTCTTAAAATTAATAATGCGTTCATTGTATTAAGAAATAGGTAAAAAATCAAATTATTTGTTGAAAAAGTATAAACTAAAGAAAAGTTTGTAATCAAAAAAATTAAAAAAAAACTAAAAAAACCAGAAATAAATCTGTTTTTAAGTTTTAACAATAAAAGTAATAATAATATTAATAAAAATAAATAGTTATTTTGTAGTATGTTTTGAAAATCTAGTGCGTAAAATGTAGTAAATACAATCACTGAAATATTTAATGAGTCCAATATATGATAAATTGAGAATTTAAAGATCCTTGAAAGGAAGTAACATAAAAAGAAATTCAAAGCCAATGATAAAAAAAATGCGTCTTCAGCTAGATTAAAATTCAAAATTATCTCAGAAATGCTAGAGAAATTCTGAAAATTTAGATAAAAATAGTATGACTTTTGAATTAGTACATGAAAAAAAAGAAAAATAAAAAAAATATCAAAAGCATATTCTTTTCTCATACCTCTAAAATGAAGGTATTTAAAGATAATATACAAAACAACAACAATCCCGATGTAAATCTTAAAGTTATTTAAAAAAATTAAAGCAGGCATTTGATTATTTATGCTCTAGACATATACTCACTAGTTCTAGTATCTATTCTAACTTTATCACCTATTTTGATAAATGTTGGAACCTTGATATTCAAACCATTGGTTAACTTGGCATCTTTTAAAGTATTTGTAACAGTGTTTCCTTTAAATCCTGGCTCTGTATACTCCACTTCAAATACCATAGATATTGGAACTTCTACTGAAATTGGGGAATCCTCAAAATACATTAAAGAATAATTTTCATTCTCTTTAAGAAAATATTTATTTTCCCCAACAATCTCAGGAGATACCTCTATTTGATCGTATGTTGTTGGATCCATAAAAACAAAAAAATTATCTGGGTATAAAAATTGAACAGTTTTTCTATAAACGTCTGCTTCTTTGAAGGAATCAGCTGAGCTATATGATTTTTCAGATAAGGATCCATCTAGTAAATTTCTAACCCTAACTCTAATTGTTGCCCCACCTCTAGCAGTTTTAGAGTGCTCATATTTTTCTACTTTAAATGGAGTATTGTTATCTTGATAAACAACTCCTGTTTTTAAATCTGATGCGTATAACATAATTTCCTTTTAAAATTTATTACTAGTTATAATTTTTTTACTTGGTACCATGGGAGGGATTTGAACCCTCAAGAGATTGCTCTCATTGGTTTTTGAGACCAACGCGTATACCGTTCCGCCACCATGGCATGGTGCGATTATACCAAAACTATGATGGATTTTGATGTGTAACCTCGTAAAATCTTGTTCTATCACCCTTAAACATTAATTGTATATCTCCTGTTGCTCCGGCTCTGTGTTTTGCTATAGATAGAACATAATCTTCTCTATTATCTTTTTGAGGTCTAGATAAAAACATTACTACGTCAGCATCTTGCTCAATCGATCCAGAATCTCTTAAATCAGATAGTTGAGGTCTTGAGTCATCTCTACTTTCTACTGCTCTTGAGAGCTGTGAAAGGGCTACCACAGGCACTTTCATTTCTCTAGCTAAGTTTTTAAGTCCTTGTGAAATATCGGATACTTGTTGTACTCTACTTTCAGTAACATAGGATTTACAAAGTTGAAGATAGTCTACAATAATCAAATCAATTGGTGTTTTCATAATAAGTCTTCTAATTTTTGTCCTCATTTCTAAAACAGAAATTCCTGGAGTATCATCTATATGAAAACTAATATCTCCTAATTCACCCATCGCTGTTGAGTATCTATGCATTTCTTCATCAGATAATTGACCATTTTTTATTTTCCAGTTTTCAATATTAGCTTGTGCTGAAAGCATTCTTTGAACAATTTCTTCATCTCCCATTTCTAAAGAAAAGAAAGCTACACTTTTTCCATGATTAATACATGCATATTGAGCCATATTTATTGCTAAAGAAGTCTTACCTACAGAAGGTCTAGCAGCAAGAATAATTAGCGCTTCCTTTTGTAAACCAGACATCATTCTATCAAGTTGTTTTAGTCCTGTTGGCACTCCTCTTAACGCTCCTGGATTTTTATTTAACTCATCTAATCTTTCAAAAGATTTATCAAGTGCATGTGATAAAGGCTTAAAATCACTCTTAACGGTATCTTTATATATAGAAAACAAATTTTGTTCAGCTTTGTCTATAATGGCACTAACTGAATCTTCTTCGTAAGCTAACTCTGTTAGTTTAGCAGCTGAAGATATTAAATTTCTTCTCATAGAAGCTTCTTGTATTAGTCTTGCATGATTTAGTGAGTTTGCTGAACTTGAAACAAAGTAAACTAGCTCAGTAAGATAAGAAACTCCCCCACTATCCTCTAATTTTCCATCTTTATTTAATTCATTTTGAAGAGTAATAACATCGATTGGTTCTCTTTTTTCATAAAGATTTACCATAGAATGAAAAATATTTTGATGAGATGTTTTATAGAAGTGCTCAGCTCTTAAAAAATCTACAATATTAATAATTGCATTTTTATCGAGTAATATAGAACCTAATACAGATTTCTCAGCATCTATATCTTGAGGCGGCAACCTAAGGTTATTTTTCGAACTCATTTTTTACCCTTTCTAAATTAACTAATGATCTTGATTGAGAATAATAATTCTTGTTTCTTTTTCATCGTTCTCAGGGGCATTGAGTTTTAATGAATCTAATTTTTCTGGATTGGAAACACCCATTTCGTGAAGAAATTTTGATACTTCATCTAATTCTTTTAGATTAGAATCCTCTGACTTATAGTGCATTGGAATAACTATTGAAGGTTCTAATGTAGAGATAATTTTGGAAGCAACAAATCCATCTATAGTAAAGTGACCTCCTACTGGAATTAAAAGTATGTCTACCCTACCTATTTTAGAAATGTATTTTTCTGGCAGTTCGTGACCAATATCACCGAGATGTAACAAACTTATTCCTTCAATCTCTATTTGAAAGGCAATGTTCTTTCCCCTATCTGCCCCTTCTTTATTATCGTGAAAGGTTGAAAAACCTGTAATATATACATCATCAACCTCATATTCACCTGGAGTATCTATAAGTCTTTCGTAATTAACTTGCATATTAAAAGAATGGTCATCATGTGAATGGGAATTAAGAAGAATCTTTGCTGTTTGCTTTGGCATTTTAAAACCTGTAACTTCTGGGTTGTAAGGATCAATCACAAGAGATGTCTTTTTTCCTTTGATGTAAAAGCAAGAATGTCCTATAAATTTTAATTCCATAAATTTAATCATATCAAAAAGTTTAAAATTTAGAATAATTGATTTAAAATTAAATTATGATTTCAACAAATCCATATAAAGGCACCAAAGATTTCTATCCTGAAGAAATGCTTATTCAAAATTATATTTTTGAAGGGTGGAGAAAAGTTTGCCAAAGCCATGGTTTTTTAGAATACCAAACACCAATCATTGAAAATGCAGAGATTTACAGAGCTAAATCTGGAGAAGATGTTGGAAACAAAGAACTTTTCACCTTCTCAGATATGGCAGAAAGAGACTTGGCTTTAAGACCAGAGATGACACCTTCTGTAACTAGAATGGTTTCAGCAAAATACAAAGAAATGTCTAAACCAATCAAACTTTTCAGTATTGGATCTTTTTACAGAAACGAGAAACCTCAAAAAGGCAGAAACAGAGAATTTTGGCAATTAAACGCTGATATTTTTGGTGATGAAACAATTTACTCCGATGTAGAAGTTTTAAATCTTTCGATGAGTATTATGAATCACTTTAAAGCACCTGCTGAATCTTTTTTGATTAATATCAACCATAGAAACCTAATAAATTCCTTTTTAGATACTTTAAATATTAAGGAATCTGACAAAATTCAAACTATCAGAGTAATAGATAAATACGAAAAACTTAAAGATAATCAATTTAAAGAAGAAATTCTAAAAATTACTAACGAAGAAAATTTTAATGAAATTAAGAAATTTCTTTCAGTCGATTTTGCAGAATTAAGCTCAATCTTCCCTAATTTAATTGAAAAAGATGGATACAAAAAAGTCAAAGAAATCTTAGAAATAATGAAAAATCTTGGTCAAAATAAAAATATTAAATTTAAATCTAGTTTAGTAAGAGGATTTGATTACTATGATGGTCTAGTTTTTGAAGTAAACGATCAAAATAAAGAAAATCCAAGATCATTGTTTGGAGGAGGAAGATACAACGGTCTAGCAGATATATTTGGGGGGCAAAATTTTCCAGCAGTTGGATTTGCCCCAGGTAATGAAACTTTTAGAATATTTTTGGAAAATTGGAATCTACTTCCCTCACTTGAAAAAATAAATGGAAATAGAAAGCTCTATGTTTTTGCTATACATAACCATAAGGATGAAAAGGTTACTAAAGTCTTACAAGAACAATCTTTTATTGTTGCAAATGAAATAAGAAAATTAGTTAAAAATATTCAGGTTGATCTATCTTTAAATCCTAAAACAACTTCATCAGGCTTAGAATACGCTTCAAAGAAATTATTTGATTATGTTGTTATAATTGGTGAAGATGAAATAAATAATAAAACTGTAACAGTTAAAAAACTAAGTGATGGATCCCAATTTACTCTTTCTCTTCACAATTTAATCGATTATTTACTAAAGAATTCTGCCCATGAAATTAATTAGCTACTTATATCTTTTTGTTGCTACCGTTATTTGGTCCTTCGCACCTTCCCTGGTTAAGTTAGTATTAAACGATATTGATCCGATTTTTTTCTTATTTGTCAGATTTGGAATAGTAACTCTCCTCTGCCTTCCATTTATATACAAATATCTCAAAAATAAAAGTTATTCAAAATACGATTGGGCAAATATAATTCTCTATTCTGTTACCGGACAAGTGGTATTAATTATTTTTTTTATTGGATTAGATCTAACAACCGCAACCGATTCTATTATTATTGGCTTAATTGGACCAATTATAACCATTGGTGCCGGACACTACTTTTTTAAAGAAAAAATTAACTTAATGAAAAGAATTGGCATTTTAATTGCTCTAATTGGAGCTATTTTAGTAATTCTAGAACCTTTACTTAGTTCAACTAACGGAGTTGCTAAAAATAGATTTTTGGGAAATTTATTAATTAGTTCAAATTTAGTTATTGGTACTTTTTGGGTTATTTATTCAAAATTTCTCTTCGGTTCTAATTCAGTAAAGTTTGTTTCATTAATGAAAAATCTTGGAATAAAACTCCAGAAGAAAAAATACAACGAAATTGAATTCAATTTATTTTCCTTCTTGATAGCATTTATCTCTACCCTACCATTCTATTTTCTAAATTTCAAAAACTTTAATCAAAGTATTGCTGATTTATCATTTAGTTCCCTGGCTGTAATTTTATATATGGCAATTTTTTCCTCAATTTTCGCTTACATTTTATATTCAAAAGCACAATCTAAATTGGAAGTTTCCGAGGTGTCGATTTTGTCCTATATTTCTCCAATATTTTCTCTACCGGCAGCTTTTTTAATATTAGGAGAATTTCCATCAAATTACAGCATTATAGGCTTATTTATTATAATATTTGGTATCTTTTTAGCTGAAAAGTTCAAAAAGGTTAAATAATTGATATTCACTTTAAAAATGCTATAATTCATATTATGAAAAAAGGGATTCACCCAAAATTAAATACTATTACGGTTAAATGCGCATGTGGAAACACATTCGAAACTACCTCTACTCTTGAAAGATTAGTTACAGACTCATGTTCAAGTTGCCACCCTTTCTTTACTGGTAAAGCAACATTTGTCGACGCAGAAGGAAGAATCGACAAATTCAATAGAAAAAAGAATCTAGCTACCCAAACTGTTAAAAAAGAAAAAACTTCAAGACAAGAATCCACTTCTTCAAACTACAGCCCTTCTTTAAAAGAAATTTTTAATCAAACAAATAATTAAGTACAATATATCCATATGGAAGAAACAATAAAGATTTTAGAACAAGAAGTTCTAAAAATTGATGAAAAATTAAACGAAAATAAATCTCTATTAAATAACCCTGAATATCAGGATTTTGTACAAGATATAGAAAAAGAAATACAAGATTTGGAACTAAATAAGCAAAATCTTCTAAATTCGATGGAGGAAATTAAAAGCTCCTCAAATAAAAGCTCCTCAGAGGATGGGGTGGATATAAACCCTAATTTAGCAATTATGGAGATTAGAGCCGGAACTGGAGGTTCTGAGGCTGCTCTTTTTGCCTTTGATCTATACAGAATGTATATGAGATATTGCGAAAAGAAAAATTTTAAAACTTCTGAAGAGTTCCTTTCTTCAGAGGATCAAGCAGGAGGAATAAAAACTGTTGTTTTTGAAATTAAAGGAAAAGATGTATTTGACTTATTTAAAAATGAATCGGGTGTCCATAGAGTTCAAAGAGTACCAAAAACAGAAGTTTCAGGAAGAATTCATACCTCGACTGCTACTGTAGCTGTTTTACCAGAGGTTAAAAATATAGAAATAGAAATTCACCCAGATGATTTAATTTGGGAATTTCATAGATCAGGAGGAAGCGGTGGTCAAAATGTAAATAAAGTATCTACTGCAGTTAGACTAACACACAAACCATCCGGACTTATTGTAGATTGCCAAGAAGAAAGAACTCAAGGAAAAAATAGAGAAAAAGCCTTGGGATACTTAAAATCAAGACTTTTTAATTTAATGAAAGAACAACAAGTTAAAAAATTTTCTGATTTAAGAATGAATCAAGTTGGAACTGGCGAGAGATCAGAGAAAATTAGAACCTATAACTATCCTCAAGATAGAATTACAGATCATAGAATTGGTAAAAACTTTGGTAATATTCAAGGAGTTATGAACGGAGATTTAGATAAAATTCTTGAAGAAGTTAGAAATATTGACCCAAACCAAGTTATTGAAGATTCAGAGTAATTCCAATTTTCTTATCTTCTCTAATAATTTCGAATTTCAATTCCTCAGAAGGGTTTAATTTATTAAAAAATTTATCTAGCTCCTCCTGAGATACAAAAACCTGATTATTAATTGTTAAAATAATATCACCTTCTTTAATCCCACCTAAGGAAGCAATCGATTGGTGAATAGTATTTTTTACTACTAAGCCAACAGGTCTTCCCTCTTTTCTAAATTTAGCTAAATCTGAAAATTCAAATTCTATTCCAATTTTATCTTTACTTTTTAAATCTAAACCCTCCCCAATCTGCTTTAGTAGTATATTTATCTTCGCACCAGAAATTAATACCCTACTACCCTTAGAATCATTAAAAACAGTTGCCCCAACAGGCTCCCCTTGATTATTAAAAGCAACTCTAGCCGAATCAGAAAAATTTAAATTACTCAAGTAAGCATAACCATCTCCAACTTTTCCTAATATTTGAAAAATTTGGATTGCATCAATCATAATTACATCATCACTTAATATTTTTTCAGACCTGATAGTTTTTAAATTTAAGGAATCACCTACCTGAAGGTCCTTATTAGGAAAAGTTATGAAATTACCCAAAAAGCTACCTCTTGTTCTAAGGGTAAAGTAGCTTTTGCTGTCATCGTTTCCAACTGAGCTACCTTCTAGGTATTCAACAGGTAAATCTACTGCAAATTGTCTTAGTATTAAATCTTCACTCTTATAGTTCTTAATAGTTTCACCAGAAACTAATACTAAATCGGGAAAAATTAAAATTCCTTCACCCAAATAAAGCAAGTCATTATTGGAAGAGTAGTAAATACCAATTTCGTAAGATTTTCTGTTACTTACATCCACAAGATTTGAATTATTATTTTCAGGAATATTTTTTTCAACCTTCTCTACTTCAAGATTTAAGAATTCATTAGAATTTTTTAAAAATAAGTAATATCCTAAAATAGAAATTGAGGAAAAAATTACCACAACAGCAAATACAATTAGCACTAAAAATTTTTTACTAGATTTAGGGTTTTCTTCAATTTTTGAATCCATTATCTAGAATCCTTTCTTAGCTAATTCTTGAGCTTTTTCTAGCTGAGTGTCAATCTGAGAATTTTTAAATTTATCAGCATCAAATACAACTTCAAAATCAGGGTTTATACCTTTTTGGTGAATCCATGATTTGTCAGGTAGTAACCATTTTTGGACAGTAACATGTAAAGAACCGCCATCTTTAAAATCATAAGGTTGTTGAATGGAACCTTTACCAAAACTCTTCTTACCAACTAATTTAGCATTTTTATTTATCTTTAAAGCACCGGCTAAAATCTCAGATGCAGAAGCACTTCCTTCATCTATTAAAACTACAACGTTATTTATATTCTGGAATTTACCATCCATTCTTTCAGAATTCAAAGGAACTTGTTTTCCAAATTTATCTTCAAAATAAATTACAGCACTGTTCTTAAAAAACTCTCCAGAAAGATATGATGCTGAAGATAATAGTCCACCTGGATTACCTCTTACGTCAATTATGACAGAATCCAATTCTTTCATTTTTACATTTGCTTCTTTGACAGAAGAATCCCATTGTGAGTTTGTTTCAGAGCCAAATTTAGAAATCCTAAAATAGGCTGTTCCATTACCTAAATCTTTCCAAGTTACAGATTTTAGGGTAATTTTATTTCTCACTATATCTAAATCAAAAGGATCTTTTCCATCTCTATATATTGTTAATTTTACTGATGTACCACCTTTACCTCTAATTTTAGATACTGCTTGACCTAAAGTCATACCATACGAACTCTCCTCATTTATTTTTATAATTTTATCTCCAGGAAGTATTCCTGCTTCTTTAGCTGGGGATCCATCTATTGGTGAAATAATCATTAATTGATTTTCTTTTGAATACCCAAGTTCTGCCCCAATACCCTCGTAAATACCATTTAAGGAGCTTTCAAATTGATTATTCTCTACTGGATCAAAATACGAAGTAAATTGATCTCCAGTTGAAGCAACCATTCCTTTTATAGCACCATTTATTAATTTCTTTTGATCAAGAGGAGTTTCTAAAAATTTATCATTTAATGTATTGTATACGTCCCAAAACTGAGCAAAATCTATTTTTTCATCACTAGGTCTTTTATTAACTATTTCAACACTTGGGGGATTTGTTTTTAATTCATAATCATATCCTCTTTTTCCAAAATAATGACCTCCAAAAAAAGAGGCTATATTTAAAGCAATAATTAAAAGTCCTAGTTCAAATTTTTGTAAATTATTCATAATTTAAGCTATTAGATTTAAATAACTAGTATTAATTTCCTCATCTAACTTGATAATTTTAACACGAACATTTTCATGTTCAATTGCAGTAACTACCCCCTCCCATCCAAAATAAGGGTAATCAAGAACAATGACATGCAGTCCAATTTTTAGATTCGCAAATGCATCTTCATTTTTGTAATCTGATCCCAATTCAGAGATAAAAATGTTTCCACTTCCTTCCCTAACAATCGCATATTTAGATTTAAAAGTTTTAAGAAATTTCCAGGTCTTCTCTCTAATTGGAATTCTTCCAAAGCCAGATAAAACACCTACAAAAAAATTATTCTCCTTAGCTATTTTTAAGGTCTCTCTATCGCAACTTGAGGTTATAAGTCCCTCACAGCCAATCTCAATTGCTTTAAGCAACATCTCTTTTCTCAAAAAGTCCCCAGTATAAACAATCTTTCCCAAACCATTTCTAATGTATTTTTCCATGTATTCAATTTCTATTAATTCTGAAGGATTTGGTAAAACCTCTAGAACACCTTCACAACTTGAGGTGGAAGTTGCAAAAAACTTAAGTTCAAATCCGCTGGTTTTAATTAACACAGACCTTGAAGGAATAACGTTATCTATCTCACCACTTACACCACTAATTAACCAGTAATCTTCAGGATCTTTTACTAAGACATTAATTTTTCCTCTATTCTCTAAATAACCATCAAAAGGGGCAAATAAATATTTATTTTTACCATAAGCCACTAAATCACCTATTTTATATTGTTTTTGATTAAAAGAATTTTTAGATATTTTTAGTTCTGAAGGAATAAGAATTTCTCTAATACTATTTTTTGAAAATCCAATTTTGGAGTAACTACTTACTTTCTCACCCAAATTAAGTAGTATTTTTCCCTTACTAGGAAGGGCTCTCTCCAAAAATACATCTTTTAAGTATGTTATGTTTTTAAAAGCTGGAATAATCATATGTTTTTTCTATAGAATTAATTACTTGCCTCAAACTTTCAATTCCTAAGTTCTCTTTTTTCTCAGCGTACCCTCTTCTATCAAAAAACAAACCACCAAATTCTCTATCCAAATCTAATTCACCTTTACCAATCTCTTTGCCTTTATATTTTAAAGTAGGATTTTTTTGAGATTTATTTCTAGAGTCATTATCGGTATGTAAAAATAAAACTTCTTTTTTTGGAACTTCTATATATTTAGAATCAGTATCCCTTTCTAACATAAATTCCATATCTTTTTCCGATACAAAAAGGTATACAAATTTAGAAAATTTTGGAACCTTATATCCAATATTAGTTTGAATATTTAAATTTGCAAAATGAGGGTATTCCGAATCTTGGTCAATATAAATCTCATAAAAACCTGCAGCTAATATCTCAGAAATAATACTTATTTTGTATTCATTAGGAACCTCTGGATTTGAAAAATAATCTCCCCCAAAAACAACTTTCTTTTTTTTAGTGGTAATATTTTTATTCATAGATTTTGAAAAAAATACAACTTCTTCTAAATCATTATTAAATACTTTTGCAGAATAAATGCTTCTATTAGCAACAAAATTATCACTTCTAACGCTTAATCCCAAAGAAGCACAGGAGATATTTTCTGAACTGATAAGAGTTAGATTATCAAAGTAAATATATTGAAAATCCTTATCTTTTGAAACTAATTCATTTAACGAAAAAGAGGGTTTTCCAAATAAATTATATTGATTAAGTGTTGAAGTTACTAAAAATAAACAATCTGTAGGTTTTATTTTTAGAGATTTAAGAAAAGAAGTTATTAAAAATTCTAAATCCTCTTCAGTTTGAAAAGTTGGAAAAAAAGAAAATCTAAAATTACTAGATTTACCATCTTTATGGAGTAATAAATAAAGACTATTTGAAGTTATAAATACGGACAGAATATACACAATCTTATATTATCATTTAAATAATTGAATACTAATATCAATCTCAAAAAAATTTATAATTGAGAATGTAGGTCAGTGTAAGGAAGAAGCCCCATAAATCTTGCTTTTTTAATTTCATTTGCAAGAAGTCTTTGGTTCTTTGCGCTTAAACCAGTTTTAGTAGTAGGTAAAATTTTAAACTTATCAGACAGGAATCTTCTAAGAATCAAAACATCCTTAAAATTTGGTTTAACTTTATTTGTTTCAAAAAAATCTTTTTTAGTTGTTTTCTTTTTTAATGCCATAATTTTTTAATTAGAAAGGTAAATCATCAGTATTGATTTCTTCTACTACCTCCATTGTTTGGTCTTCTGTTTCGTTATTATTTGAAACTGAACCATCTCTTTTACTATCTAAAATAATCATATCGTCAATTACAATTTCTGTTCTTCTATTTTTTTGTCCATCTTGTCCATCCCATTCTCTTGTTTGAATCCTACCTTCAACATAAACTTTAGTTCCTTTTTTTAAAAGCTGTGCGCATAATTCACCAAGTTTTTGCCAAGCAACAATATTGTGGTAATCAGTCTGTTGTTTATTCTCACCATCAACTTTCCATTCTCTGTTTGTAGCCAAACCAAATGTGCAGTAAGCAGAACCTGATGGAGTGTATTTCAACTCTGGTGTTCTTGTTAAGTTACCGATTAATTGAACTTTGTTTAAACTTCTAGACATAAATCCCTTTCCTATTTTGTTTCTACTACATTAATAATATATCTTACCAAACCTTCAATAAGAGATAATCTTGTTTTTAATGCAGCAAGTTTTGTAGGAGTCATTTCAAAGTTGATAACTTCATAGAATCCTTCTGTCTCATTCTCGATCTTATAAGCAAATCTTCTCTTGCCCCAGTTGCTATCAGAAACTACTTTACCACCATTCTTTTCGATAGCTTCTCTAACTAAACCAGATACTAGAGAGAAACCTACTTCTCCTATTGATTTTTTGCTAATTGTCATTATTTCGTAATTTCTCATATATAACTTCCGCCAATATTACAATAAATTTATTAATATATCAAGGATTTATACGTTGAACTTAAATTCAACAACATCCCCATCAATCATTGTATACCCTTTTCCTTCATTTCTTAGAACTCCCAGAGATTTGCCATTCTTGTAATTTCCTGCTTTAACAAGGTCCTCAAAAGAAATTATATCTGCGGAGATAAATCCTTTTTCAAAGTCTGTATGGATAACCCCAGCCGCTTCCGGAGCTTTAGTACCTTTTTTGATTGTCCAAGCTCTAATTTCCTTTGGACCTGCTGTAAAGTAGGTCTGGAGACCAAGTAAATCATAACCTTTTTTGATTAATTTATTTAAACCGGGTTCCTTAATTCCTAATTCTGACATAAATTCCTGAGCAGACTCTTCGTCTAATAGCACTAATTCACTCTCTAGTTTGGCACTAAGATAGATATTTCCGTCTTCTCTACTTTCATATTCATTTATTTTGTCTTCATCTATATTAAAAACAGAAATTTTAGGTTTGTAAAAAAGTAAGTTAAACCTTTTGGCAATTTCATTCTCCTTTTCAGAGATATTTAATTTATCAGTACCGTTTTCTAATCTTTTTAAAATTTTCTCTAATGTATCAAGTTCTTCTTGTAAATCAGCGTTTGCACCTTTTTTGAGTTCACTTTTTACTCTTTCAATTCTTTTTTGAACAATTTCCATATCCGCCAGTGCTAACTCAATTTCTATAACTTCTCTATCACTTAAAGGCTCTTTACTCCCTTCTCTAACTACATTTGGGTCTGTAAAATCTCTAAGAACATGTGCAATAGCATCAACTTCTCTAATATGAGATAAAAATTTATTTCCAAGACCTTGTCCAGAGGAAGCTCCCTTAACTAGTCCTGCAATATCTACAAACTCAATTGCTGCTGGAACAATTCTCTCTGGAACTTCTCTAGTTGAATTAGGATTAAAATATTCATCATGAATGACTTTAGCTAAAGCTTTTAGTCTTTCATCTGGGACTTCAACAATACCTATATTTGGCTCAATAGTTGCAAAAGGATAATTTGCAGCCAGAGCAACAGTTTTTTTTAAAAGTGCATTAAATAATGTGGATTTACCGACATTTGGAAAACCAACAATTCCGATTTTAAGTGACATAACTTATGTATTATATATTTTTTATTAGAAATTAGTATAAGAGATTTGAAAAACGGTCTATAAAAAGCTAATGCGCGGGATCCTTGGAAGGATCTCCGCGCAAGTTGAAGGACTAGACTAGATTTTAAAGGCGTGATTTAGCAAAACCTGTATCCAGTATAAATCTTCCTGAGACCAGGAAGACTCTTTTTGTTCCAGCATTGAAAACGCTGTTTCGAAAAGAGTTTCTCTAATCTCACTTATGAATTTATCCTTAACCTTTCCCCTGGTTACAAAAATCTCGAAAATTTCCATCAGAATAGAAAAATTCTGATACTCTTCTTGTACATAATCAATGGACGTTGCCATTTTACGAACTGATTTTAAAATCATTTGTACCAAAATTTCCAGATAATTTTCCATCTTTTCCATCTAGGACCTCACTACCGGAAATTGGTGGACTCCACGAGTCACTTCACATACCATCCGGCTCACATCTATAATTATACTATGGGTTTCTTCTATTGTAAAGAACTCTTAAAATTAAAACAAATAAGGAAACTAAACCCAAAAAAAGTAGAATTTGAGGAAGATAAATAATTACCACCTTTCCTTCAAAACCTTCAATATTCCAAACCTTTCCATACCCATTCAAGCTTCCCTCAAAGTTACAAAGATTATTTCCACAAAAAGCTACCCAACCTCTTTGATTATCTTGATTTAAAGTTAAAAATTTTGCATTAGAATTTTCTGTTTTTTCGAATAAATAAAGCCAAGTAAAAACCCTAGTCTTTTCTATATCCACATAATTAGATTCAACTTCTGAATAACTTTTTCTGAGAGAAACTAAGGATTCAAGATCAAATTCCGCAATCTTGAGATCGTTTATTTTAAATTCAGAATTTTTTGAAGTAATTGATACCAGGTCAATTCTTAAATTTTGAGAATTTTTGGGCATAACAACTAATTTTTGAATATTTTTTCCTGGAGACAATTTGTCTAAAGTTAAGCATTCTCTATTACCTCCAGCACAAATCGATACTCCTTTTTCATTTTCTAGAGAATAATTTAAATAAACCAAATAATCTGCCTGATTTCTTTTAAATAAAGAGGTTTTTTCTAATAAATTTATACAATAGGATTTTTTATTTGAAAAAAATATAGAATCTCCCTCTAATTTTACATACTGATTCTCACCCTTTGTGTCATAACAAGTATTCAAATAATTTGTACCCTGAATTTCAATCTTTTTTAAATCAAATGTAATATCTTTAGACAAAGTCTCTTTTTTGTCAGCAGTTTGTTCTGCAAACTTCATTTCCTTAGCTATATTAAATTTAGTTACAAAAATATTACCAATTTCAAAATTTTCTAAACTTCCAGATTTACTTTGAGGAAAAAGATAAAAAACATAGTCTTCGCTATTCTTTTTTGCCAAAAAATTTACTGAAAAATTGTTTTCTTTTTCTAAAGTTCCTTCGCTTACACATTTGTTAAGTTTAGGATCTAAAATGCAATAACCTACGGTATTTCTCTCTTTATCTAAAAGACTAATATTAATTTGAACTAATTCATTTTGGACAAAGATGCCTTTTTTCAAATTTGAAAAAAGGCATACTGAATTAGCATTACCGCTAGTAGTTAAAAATAAACTTCCGTTTTTGAATTGATAAGAATACGAACCTGCAGGATTTTCATTGCAACTATCTAACTCAATTTTTCTTCCATAAAAATCGCTAATTAAATATGTCTCTGTCTTTCCTGATTGAAAAATCTTAAAATCGGATTTTAAATCAATAAATAAATTTTTGGAATTATTTAAATTTGGATTAAATATATTATCCTCACCAAAAAATATTAAGTCAGGTTGAACTACTAAATCTGTCTCTATTACATCAGAACTAATACCTACTTTAGTTAAAATAAGCTTTTTACCCATTAAATTAATATTAAATAGAGATTTAGAATTTGAATTTGAATATGAAAGATTAAAAGTATCATATATTCCCTTAAGAATTACTTGAGTATTACCATTTTTAAAATCGTAATTTTTAGGATTAATTACTCTCAAAGAATTTAAATAAGAAAAAGGAAATTCAGATTTATCTGAAGTAGATTTATTATCTACTACCAATGGTTTATAATAATCTCCAAGAGTAATATATGCTTTGTCTTGATTAATTAAACCCTCATAGGAATATGCAGAAGGTAACTTTTTGTATAGCCTGACATTACTAAAATCTTCCTTAGTTTCTAAAATTAAAATTTTTCCAAAATTCTTTTTTGAGTTTATTAAACCTGTTTTATTTAATAATTCTTCAAAATCAGAAGAATACTTCTCTGCTCCATTTTCAACTGACCCAGGAATAATCACATTTTTATCAATTAAAAATGATTTAATTTGATATTTTTTAATAAGCTCACCCAAAAGTTTTTCATCTTTTTTTTCTAAAGCAAAGTTTATTTCCCAATATACATTTTCATTAGTTTTATTCCAAACATCAAATGATCTAGAAAATACTGGTTGTTTTAAACCATACATGACAAAACCGGAACCCCTGTATCCAAAATCATAGTAAGGCCAAGCCCAAAAAGTATTAGATGGAACTAAATAAATCCTGCCTTCACTTCCCTTCTTTTGAAAGTAATCAAAAACCTGAAAGTACTCGCTAGGAATAAAAATTTTAGTATTTGGATTTAGTAACTTTCCCTCAAAATACAAAGAAAATCTAAATATAAATAGTGAAGTGATTAAAATACTCAAAGTAAAAACAACCCAATTTGAGATTTTATAATTTGAAAAGATTTTAGTTATCCTATCTACTAAAAAGGAAGAACCTAAAGTAAAGAGAATTGCATAAATAAAAGACGCAATTATAGAAAATTTAGTGAAAGGAAAACGCAATGCCTCTTTTAATAAAGGAATATTATCTCTCAAAAAATTATAAGGAAGATTAAAAGGTTCTTTTCCAGAGGTAAGAAAGAAAACTGCAAGAAAAAACATCAATGAATATATACGAAATTTTTTGACAAAAAATGAATAAATTAACCCTACTATGATTAGAACACTAGTAAAAACATGAACAGCAAAAACATAATTATTGGATAGATGCTTAATCCAGTCATCTAGCAGCGGATCAAATGTACCAAATCTACTATTAAAGTCTGTGGAATCAAACCAAAAATTTTTCAACTCCAAAACACTACCTAAATCCCCATACTTTTGATTTAAAAAGAAGGATTCCTCTGAAGATAGTAAATTTATTGTAGTTTTAGATACATAGTCTGCCCCACTACCAATGGCGTATATAACTGGACCTAACCAAAATAGATTAGTTAAAAAGAAAATTACTATTAATCTAAATAAATTAAAAAATCTTTTTTTAGTTTCTGGATAAATTATTGTCTCTGATAATAGATATAAAAAGAAAAAGATTAAAAATGCAAAAAACAAAGTACCTGTGTATCCTTGAGATGAGGAAAAGAATCCTAATAATATAAAAATTAATATTGTTCTTTTTGAGTATCCGTCTATGAGTGCCTTACCAGACCAAAATAACCATGGTAAAAAACCAAACTGCGTAATAAAACCATCAAAAGAAGTATAGAAAAGTTGTAAGGTAGATAAATTAAATAAATAAAATAAAGCACCTAAAAAGGATAAATCTTTAGAAAAATTTCTTTCTCTCCCAAAAACACTAATATGCAAAAAGTAATACATACCTAAAGTTCCTAGAAGAAGCATACCAAATGTCCAGAGATATCTTAAAAAACTTATTGGTAAAAAATAAGAAAAAAATAAAAGAACTATATTTCTAGATAAATCCGAAGCAAAAGACATTGCCCCATGGGTTCCAAGTCCCATATATTCTTGCCAAACACTTAGAGATTTTTCGAACGCAGCTGAAAAATTAAACTCAGGATGCCAACTATCAAAACCCATCAAGGTTGTTCCAAAAGCATAATTTTGAAAACAAATAATTAAAACTATTAGAGTTAGTAAATAAGGATAAATTTTACTTGGCATTAGCCAAATTATATCTTTTTAAAAAGTTTAATAAAACCCTTTTATTATCAAGACCTAAAATCTTAGTGATAGAACCTAATCCTCTAATGATTGCAAAGACTGGATAAATAAAACTTGTTGGCAAAATACTTACAGTCAAATACTGAACTAAATTTAAAATTTTAGCCTTAGCAGTAGGTTTATAACCATAAAACTTCACAGCAAGTTTTCTTGTTCTAAAAGTATTGTAAAAAGTCACTTTAGGTTGCTTTAACGAGGTAGAAGAACTATATTGCCTATATCTAAGAGTAGAAACTCTTAAGTTTGCAAAGGTTCCGTATTTAAATAATCTAAAAAATAAATCAACTTCCTCTGCTGTTTTGGCATTATCGTTATACCAAACAAATCCATTTGGTAACAAACTCTTATTAACCATCATAGACCCTTGTTGAATTGTCATGAAGGTAAAAAATCCATCATAAATAGCTTTATTTGATAAAGGAAAGTTTTTCATTCCTAACTTTAAACCTTGCTCATTCATAAGTTCTACCTGACCCCCAACTACAATAGTTTTTTTATGTGTTAATAAATAATTTACTTGCTTCTCGATTCTATATGAAGGCATATAATCATCTGAGTCAAATCTAGCTATAAGTCTTCCTTTTGCTTTAGATAAAGCATAATTAGTTGTCTTACCTACTCCAAGATTTTTATTATTTTTAAAAATTCTAATATTCTTATGTTTTTTTGCATAATTTTGTAAGATTTCTAAAGAGCTATCTTTTGATCCGTCATCAACAGCAATTAATTCCCAATTTTTGTATGTTTGATCCAAAACAGAATCTATTGCCTCACTTAAATACTTAGAAGAATTGTAAACAGGCATGATGATAGATACTAATGGTTTTTTGTTTGAATTTTTTTGAGCAAATAATTTTTTCATAAAAATAATTTTTAAATAAAAGTAAATCTATTTTTAAAGGTTGGGTGTGCCTGCGTCCGGATGGACGCAGGCACGGTGGACTGTTTGCGGATCACCAATTGATTTTGAACCAACGGTAGAGGCCGCGACGCTGCTCTTGTACAGGTAGTGACCGCTGCAAATCGCAGTCAATCACATCCCCCCAGAACGACTGGACTTGGGACATGTCTGTTAGGACCTGTCCCTTCCTGAATGCTCCATTTACCACTTTGAGATCTCCTTTCCAGGGACCTTTAACAGTGACAAATGTACGGCCCTCCGAAAAGGGAATTTCGTTAATTCCGTCCGAACCCAGTTCGTAACGGTAAACTAACGAACCCCAGGCCAGGAGGACCTGACCATCGTTCAACTCAAAATGAATTTTAAGCTCATTTGAATTTCCAACGCCCATCTCTGTTTCCAGGAAATGGATGTTTTTTGAACTGCCTTTGCAGGGGCCCTCGTCTCCAACCAGAATGGTTGGTTGAGGGGCGGCGGTTGGCTCCACAAGTGCGGTCGGCTTTGCAGGCTTAGCTGTAGCTACTTCCTTTGCAGGCTTAGCCGTAGCTACTGCCTTTGCAGGCTTAACCGTTGGTTCAGCTTTCTGCGCTTTGGACGTTGCAGTTGGCACCACCACAGTCGATGTTGGAGTTGGGTCTGTGAAGACCCACTGCTTAATCCCGTACCCCAACAAGGTACCGAGAATGTAAGCAAGCAAAACCACACCAATAACAATACATACACCAAGAACCCACCGCATTTTCGTCGTCATGTGATATCTCCTTCAGTTTAATATGACGAAACAATCCACTAATAATTATACTATAGGATATGAAATTTTCAAGTATATTATGACAAAATGTGAAAATAAAGTTAAATTTTAATATTGAGCTAGTGGCGGACGTTCCGTCCGCCACTATCCTTAGCTTGCTCCAATCCTAAAAATTGATTGTTACCGATCCCTCCCTGGAAATAATAGCCTTGCTTAACAGTTCTAAAAGTGAAACTTCAGTAGGAAGAACACCCTTTAGAATCTTTTCGATATGGTACAAATCATGATAAGTTACCAGATTAGTACTCAAGCAAGTTACAGTTCTAGAAAGATGATCAATTGAGATGTTTAAAACTTTAGTGTACTTGTGATATGCAGTACACTTTACGCTTCCTAAAACATCCCTATCCGGATAAAGAAAATAACTACAATCTCCATCTCTAATCACCTTCTCCGGTAAATCTCCAAGATCGCTTTTCACTTTATACCTCCTCGTTAGTTAATGAAAATGACCTAGAAAGATATTATATATTTATTTTTTGTTTTTGGAATAAAATTAATTTATAAACGAAAGCGGCTGACCAGGATAAACCTTGGTCAGCCACAAATATAGCTACGCCCTCACAATGAGAGACGGTATTTTTTGGCCCGAGAGGTCTTGGCAGTACGTCTTTGTAGTGCCTCGCTCATCGGAACTTAGATATTAACATAGACATGTATCTATGTCAAATACTAACCCTAGTACTATTTAAATATTTTCTTAATTTGATAACCTTCTTTTGTATCTAAAACTTCATAACCCAATTTTTCTATCTCTCTTCGTAAATAATCAGCCTTGTCAAAAATTCCCTCTTTTTTATATGTCCATCTAATTTTAGCTAAATCATCAACTTCTTTAGGAATCACAAACCCTACAAGCTCTACCATTCTAAGCCCAAGAACCTCATCCATCTTTAATAATGTATTTAACTTTACTTCTCTATCAACCATAGAATTAATTAAATCCCACATAACACTTAGCGCCCCTGCAGTATTAAAATCTTCACTTAATTTTTCAGCAAATTTTTCAATAAAACTATTATCAATACCTTTTGATTCATTTATCTTAATACTTGAAACAAAATCATAAAGTTTTGAGACTGCATTTTTAGATGCCTCTAACCCCTCATCTGTAAAATTCATGGATCCTCTGTAGTTTGAAGATAAAAAATAATATCTAACTGCCATAGGATTTACCCCATTTTTTAAAATGTCGTCCAAATCAACTACATTACCTTTACTCTTACTCATTTTCTCTGATTTAAAATTTAAAAAAGCACAGTGAAGCCAATATTTCACAAATTTTTGGTCTGTTACACACTCGCTTTGGGCTATTTCATTTGGATGATGAGTCATTTTCAAGTCCTCACCTCCAATATGTATATCAAGAGTATCACCCAAAACTTTTAATGCCATTGCTGAACATTCAATATGCCAACCTGGAAATCCCACTCCCCATGGAGATTCATACTCCTGCAATCTACTTTTTCCTTTAGAAAATTTCCACAATGCAAAATCGTGCGGAGATAATTTATCTGTATTTTCACCAATTCTTGATCTTTCATTCTCTGCCTTATTAGCGTATTCGAAATATTTTGGAAATCTAGCAACATTAAAATATATTCCATCATCTAAGGTGTAGGTATAACCTTTATCCTCAAGTACTTTTATTAAAAAAATTTGCTCAGAAATATATTCAGTAGCTTTAGTAATTTTGTAAGGATGACTAATATTTAATTTTTTAAGGTCTTCCATAAATAAATCTGTGTAAAATTTTGCTACCTCACTGGCAGATTTTCCTAATTCTTTGGCAGCCATTTCAACTTTATCTTCACCTTCATCACCATCTCCTGCTAAATGTCCTATATCAGTTATGTTCATGACATTTAAAACTCTATAACCAAAAAATTTTAGTGTTCTTGAAACTACATCTGAGAAAGTGTAAACCCTCATATTACCAATATGTGCTTTTCTGTACACAGTAGGTCCACAGGTATACATCCTTATCTCATCGTTTCTTTGTGGAATAAAATCTTCTAATTTTTTTGAATATGAATTATGAACTCTAATCATTCTTTTGATTTTAACAAATTTAATTAAAAATCACTCCTACCATCTAAAGCTCTAGAAAGAGTAATATCATCGGCATATTCAATATCCCCACCTATTGGAATTCCTCTAGCAATTCTAGAAATCTTTACTTTATCCTGATCCTCAACACCTTCTTTTACCAATTTTGAAATATACATGGCAGTAGATTCACCTTCCAAAGAGGTAGAGGTGGAAAGTATTAACTCTACTTTGTCTGTATTCTCAAGCATCCTTCTAATTCTTCCAATTAACTTACCTATTAGTAATTCGTCAGGACCTACGTTGTTTAAAGGATCAATATTTCCATGCAGTACATGATACATTCCTTTAAAACCAACTTTTTCAAAAGAGAAAACATCCATAGGACTAGTAACAACCATTAGCTGTGAGTTATTTCTTGAGGCATCGTTACAGATAAAACAAGGACTTTCTTCATCTAAGTTTCTGCAAATATCGCAATAAGTTATTTTTTGCTTAACATTTATCAAATTTTCTGCAAACAACTCTACTTGGTTTTCTGGAACCCTTAGGATATAAAAGGCAAGCCGCTGAGCACTTTTTGGACCTATCCCAGGAAGTCTTTCAAAAGATTCAATTAAATTTGATAAAGATTTTGGAAGTTTCATAATTATTTTCCAGGAACAGCACCGTCAAATATTGAAAGTATATCACCTTGGGAAATGTCTGTAGGTAACGATACATTATGGTCTGTCAAATCTTCATTAGGTTTTGTATCTCCATTAAACCCATTAGTACTTCTTTTGTTCTCTACAACAACTCTAAAAAACAATTTATTACCATATACTGAACAAATTAAGTTTTCAATGTAAAGTTTGGTTTTGTTTGCTTCAAGCCTCTCCAAATGAAATTTAAAATCTACCTCAAAAACTAAGGTATTGCCCTCTACTTTAATAACTCTAACCACCCTAAGTAATGTTTCTACGCTTTTATTTTCTTTAGCAGAAATTTTTAATAGATCTTCCCATTTGCTTCGAATTTCTTCTAATGAGATGTTACTATCAGACAAAATACCAACTTCTTCTAAGTCATTTTCTTCTTTATCATTTTCTTCCTTAATATTTCTATCTACTATTACCATTTTTTCCATTGGTACTTTTGATTCTTCCTTTACTGAGATTTTTTGTTCTTTTTGCACAACTTTCTTTTCAACTCTTTCAAATTTTAAATTAATTGTATTTAGAATTAATACATCAAGAAGCAACTCTGGTGATGAAGAATATTTAATTTTGGAGTAAATCTCAATTAAATTAGATGTTATATCTAATAAATTTCCTACTGGTAAATTACTAACTAAAACAGATATCTGTTCTTCCAAATTGGAATTAATTTTTAACTCTACATCTCTAAGTCCTAATTTAATGTGCATGACAATTCTTAAGAAAGACACAAATGATTCGAACCATTTAACAACATCAATTCCCTTCTTCTCAAGGTTTTTATGAAATGTGAGTAAATTTTGGTACTCATTTTTAAGTAAAAATTCTAAATACAAAATTTTAGATTGGTAAGAATATAAATCTTCAAACTGTTTAAAACTATTCCCACCCATCAACTGGGTTAGTAAAGTCTCTGCATCTCTAAAACCCCCATTAGCATATGTTGCTATCCCCATAAGTTCCTCATCTGTCATATTTATACTCTCTTTTTCAGAAATTCTTTTTAACTTTTGAAGAATCTGATCACTACTAGGTCTTTTGAAGTTAAAGACCTGACATCTAGATCTAATTGTTTCAGGAATTTTCTCAACTTCAGTAGTGCAAAGTATAAAATAAACAAATTCAGGAGGTTCTTCTATCGACTTTAATAAGGCATTAAAAGCAGGAGTTGTAAGCATATGTACTTCATCGATAATATATATTTTATTTTTTCCTTTTAAGGGTGAAAATTTTAAGCCCTCTCTTAATTCCCTTGCATCTTCAATTCCTCTATTACTGGCCCCGTCTATTTCGATGACATCAATATAATTACCATTTTTAATAGATAAACAAACTTCACAAACTCCACAAACATCATCTGTAAAATTTTCGCAATTCAATCCTTTTGCAATTAATCTTGCAGTTGTTGTTTTACCAATTCCTCTAGAACCACATAAAATAGAAGCGTGACCAAAAGTTTTGTTTTGTAGATGTTTTAAAATAATTTCAATTTCTGGATTAGGTCTTATTACCTCAGAAAATTTCTCAGGTCTATATTTTGTATAAAGCATATCATCTATTATAGATGAGAATTTAGATATTGATTCAAATCAAATTTATTTATTACTTCAATTTCATGTGGGAGAAAATCCGATAAAACAAAGGAATCAACAGGCACTAAATTATTTTCAGGTCTTCCCACCCCAAACCTCAGTCTGTAAAAATCTCGTGTCCCTAATGCCCTTATAATGTCTTTTACACCATTATGTCCTGCATCAGAACTTCCTACCTGGAATTTGATTTTTCCAAATTCTAAATCAATATCATCATGAATAACTAATATTTCTTCAGGCTTGATTTGAAAGAAAGAAGCTAATTTAAGAACCTCATCTCCAGATGTATTCATAAAAGACTTTGGTTTGGCAAAAATAATTCCGTTCTTTTTAAAAATATAAGAATTATTTTTGCCGTTATATTCAAATTTCTCTGGGTAGATTATGTTATCTAATATTAAAAAACCTAAGTTATGTCTATTATATTGATATTTTTCACCAAAATTTCCTAAGCCAACAATTAATTTAAATTTATTCATCGTCATGTTCGTGGTGAATCCCTAGCAAGTGTAAAATACCATGCCCTGCTAATTCAGATATTTCTTGCTCTAAGTTATTACCATAATCAGCCGCTTGTCTTTTAGCCTGATCAATATTTACAACAACATCTCCAATATAATATTTTCCATCTTCTGTATGTTCGTGTATATCAAAAGACAGTACATCGGTAGCATAGTCTTTATTTCTATATTTTTTATTTAATTCTTGAATTTCATTGTCGCTAACAAAAGATATGTTAACGTAACCTTTTTTTAAGTCTTCTTCTTTAATTTGAAATTTCATTTGGGAAGTATTCTTTCATT
>Ga0214923_10001965_pt1 | contig 28302 bp, 26 predicted proteins | sample LL1510_MetaG_FD_177993 | JGI IMG/M metagenome (GOLD analysis project Ga0214923, IMG submission 177993) | Freshwater microbial communities from Lake Lanier, Atlanta, Georgia, United States - LL-1510 | ecosystem: Environmental > Aquatic > Freshwater > Lake | place: USA: Georgia | collected...
AAGATGAAGAGGATTAAATTTATTCTTCGTTCAACAAATTATGTAGTATAATATCTTTATTGTTATTTGTTACATCCCCTGTTAATATAGATGATTCATATATTTTTCTTAAAATATCGTGTGGTGTAGTATTTCCTATGCGTATCAATCCTCTATTTCTTAAATATTTTTTAATATCTGAAATTTCGTGTGTTTTTAATTCTTTATAAGAATCAGTAATTTGTTTTCTAGTATTTATATTTTTAATTAAAATGCCAACTTTTTTTTTAATGTTTGATTTTCCCAATGTATATTTTTTTTTAATTGTTCTTTTAATAAAAACTGGTTCCTTTTCCTTTTCTTTTTCTTTTTCTTTAAAAAATTTATCTTTTAATTCATTTAATTTTTGTTCTCTATTAATTGGTGTTGGTTGTGTTTCAACCTCCTGAGTTGGTGGGAATGGAGTTTTATTTTGTTTTAAAGATTTATTTATCCAAGAACGATATGTTGGTTTATTTCCATTTTTTAAACATCCATATGGAACATCATTGGTAGGTGAATATTTTATTTTTATTTCTTCGTGATTATTTTTATTTTCGTAAACAGGTTCAACTACTTCAACCAAATCATTTTCTCTATTAGATGATTCATGTATAGATTCGTCTTTTAATAATTCAATTGGTAAATCAATATGAACATTCGTATTCGTTGTTATATTTTCTGCAAAAGTGGTTTTTGTAGGTGATTTATTTGATACATCTTTTTTGTTTTCATTTGATAAAGTAGAGAGAAAGTTCATTGAAAGTATAAATTCATCATCATCATCATTTGTATTTGTATTTGTATTTGTATTTTTTTGTTTAATTGGTTCTGGTTTATCTTTTTCTTGGTTTAATGAAGATTCTAATTTATTTTTGTGATTTTTTATTCTATCAATTAATTGTTTTTTTAAAAAAGAAGGAGTTATTGATTTCTTTAAAGTTTTATCACGATTACTTTTTGTTCGTGATTTTGATGAGGATTGAATTTTAAATAATTCAGGATTAATTTGAATCGTTTTTTTTAAATTACTCATTATAATATAACTATTATAATGATAATTAATATCATTATTTTACTCTTTTACACATTTATATATTAACTTATTTAAAAATAAAATTGATTTAATTATAACTAAATTAATGTCAGTAACAAATAAAAACATCATGAACATGGAAAAATCTTTTACAGATGAAATCTTTGCATCGGAATATATTGAAACGCCATGGGACGTGATTCAATCCTATTTTAAAGGTCAACATTTGGAAAGATTAGTTCGTCATCAAATTGAATCATATAATAATTTTATTGAATATCAAACAATGAAAACGATAGAAATGTTTAATGCAGTAAATATTAAATCGGAACAAGATTATGACCCTGCTTCTGGAAAATATAGATTAGAATTATTTATTAATTTTGAAAATTTTAATTTGTATAGACCACAGATACATGAAAATAATGGAGCAACTAAATTAATGTTTCCACAAGAAGTTCGTTCTCGTAATTTTACATATGCTTCTGCAATGACAATTGATATTAATATTAAATTTGTAGTTAGAAATGGAAAAGATTTGGAAAATATACAAACATTTTATAAAACATTACCTAAAATACATATTGGTAAAATGCCTATCATGTTAAAGTCCAATATTTGTGTTTTGACACAATATAAGCACATGGAAAATAAAAATATAGGTGAATGTAAATATGATACTGGAGGATATTTTATTATTAATGGTTCTGAAAAAACGGTTTTGGGACAAGAAAGAGCGGCCGAAAATAAAGTGTATATTTATAATGTGAGTAAAAATAATACTAAATATACATGGAGTGCAGAAATAAAATCAGTTCCTGATTTTAAATGTATTTCTCCAAAACAATTCAATATTATGGTTTCTTCTAAAAATAATGGAATGGGATATCCTCTTGTTGTTCAATTGCATCGTGTTAAACAACCTGTTCCATTATTTGTATTATTTCGTGCATTGGGTATAATTTCCGATTTGGAAATTTGTCAATATATTATTCTTGATATTCACAATAAAGAATATAAAGAATTGTTAGATGGGTTGCTTGCATCAATTATAGATTCTAATACTATTATTACACAACAAGATGCATTAAAACACATTACTAGTTATGTAATGTATACTCCAATTAATATGGATAAAGAAACAGGAATTAAAAAGAAAATGGAATTTGCAAATGATATTTTGGCAAATGATTTATTTCCTCATTGTAATACTAAACAACAAAAAATATATTTTCTTGGATATATGACAAATAAATTATTACAAGCCAAATTTGATTGGATTAAACAAGATGATAGAGATTCATATTCTAATAAAAGAATTGATTTGACTGGAACACTATTGAATAATTTATTTCGTAATTATTTCAATAAATTGGTAAAAGACATGGAAAAACAAATTATAAAAGAAATTAATAATGGTTCTTGGAAATCCACTGAACAATATATGAATATTATTAACATGACTAATATTTATAAAATTATTAAATCAACTACAATTGAAAATGGATTGAAAAAAGCGTTATCTACTGGTGATTTTGGTATTAAACACACAAATAGCAATAAAGTAGGTGTTGCCCAAGTATTGAATCGTTTAACTTATGTAAGTAGTTTAAGTCATATGCGTCGTATCTCTACTCCTACTGATAAAAGAGGTAAATTAATTCCACCCAGAAAACTACATAATACTTCTTGGGGATATTTATGTCCTGCCGAAACACCAGAAGGTCAATCTGTTGGTGTTGTTAAAAATTTATCTTATATGGCACATATTACAATTGCTTCCAATTCTGAACCGATTTATAATAATGTTATGCCATATATAACTGATATTGCTACATGTAATCCAACCGAATTATTTGGAAAAGTTAAAATATTTATTAATGGTTGTTGGGTAGGTGTTGTAATAAATCCTGTAGAAATATATAATTCATTAAAACAAAAAAAATATCAAGGAATTATTAATATTTATACTTCAATTGTATTTGATTATAAAAATGCCGAAATTAGAATATGTAATGATGGAGGAAGATTAACACGACCTTTATTAAGAGTAGAGAATAATCATTTGGTGTTAAAAAAATCAGTAGTTAATAGAATAAGAAATGGTGAATTGGTATGGAATGATTTATTAACCAATTGTAAATTAAGTGAATCTGTTATTGAATATATTGACCCAGAAGAACAAGCATGTAGTTTGATTGCAATGAAACCATCTTATTTGGAATCCCAATGGATAAGAAAAGAAAACACAACTGAAATATATAAATACACACATTGTGAAATACATCCTAGTACTATATTTGGAGTATTGGCATCGTGTATTCCATTTCCAGACCACAACCAATCACCAAGAAATACATATCAATGTGCACAAGCAAAACAGGCGATGGGTGTATATGTTACTAATTATGAAAATAGAATGGATAAAACATCATATGTATTAACATATCCTGGAAGACCATTAGTTGATACTAGAATTATGGACATGATTCGTATCAATGATATTCCATCTGGATTCACAGTGATTGTTGCAATTATGACACATACTGGTTATAATCAAGAAGATTCATTGTTATTTAATAAAGGGTCAATTGATAGAGGATTATTTCAAGCAACTATATATCACACTGAAAAAGATGAGGATAAACAAAAAGTAAATGGTGATGAAGAAATTAGATGTAAACCAGATGCAACAAAAACAAAAGGAATGAAATTTGCAAATTATAATAAAGTAAATAGTAAAGGTGTCATTCCTGAAAATACATTAGTAGAGAATAGAGACATTATTATTGCAAAAATAACACCTATCAAAGAAAATAGAAATGACCCTTCTAAAATTATAAAATATGAAGATAAAAGTCGTATTTATAGAACAGATGAAGAAATATATATTGATAAAAATTATATTGATAGAAATGGTGATGGATATAATTTTGCAAAAATTCGTGTTCGTGCAGTAAGAAAACCAGTTATTGGTGACAAGTTTTCTAGTCGTAGTGGTCAAAAAGGAACAATTGGTAATATTATTCCTGAAGAAGACATGCCTTTTACAAAAGATGGTGTTCGTCCAGATATTATTTTAAATCCTCACGCGATTCCTAGTCGTATGACCATTGGTCAATTAAAGGAAACTATTTTAGCCAAAGTCTTGTTAAGTTTGGGATTATATGGTGATGGTACTAGTTTTGGTGAATTGGCAGTTGATTCTATTTGTGAACAATTATTAAAAAATGGATATGAAACAAATGGAAATGAATTATTATATAATGGCTTAACTGGAGAACAACACGAATGTAGTATATTTACTGGACCAGTATTTTATCAAAGATTAAAACATATGGTATTGGATAAACAACACAGTCGTTCCATTGGACCAATGGTAAATATGACGAGACAACCTGCCGAAGGAAGGTCAAGAGATGGTGGATTAAGATTTGGAGAAATGGAACGTGATACAACAGTTGCACATGGTGCAGCAAGATTTACTAAAGAAAGATTATTTGATGTATCGGATAAATATAGTGTATTTGCATGTAAAAAATGTGGAATGATTGCTTCATATAATGACGCTAAACATATCCATCGTTGTAGAACTTGTGAAAATAGAACAGACTTTTCATATGTAGAGATTCCTTATGCATGTAAATTATTATTTCAAGAATTGATAACAATGAATATTGCTCCAAGATTGTTAACTGAAAATTAATAAAATTATTCACTAAATAATATTGAATTTATTATCCAATATTATTATTATTTAATTACTTGTTTTATTTTTTTAATTCTTTGAAGCAGAGCGTGCAGAAGCAGCAGCAGCGGACTTGGAGGAGGCTGCACTTGCTCCTAAAGCAGAGGCCGCCTTTGCAGCAGCACTAGCAGCAGCAGCAGCCGAACGAGACGCCGACCTAGCAGCAGCAGCAGCCTTTGATGCAGATTTTCCTAAACCTTTTGCCCTTCCTGCAGAGGCTGAACGAGCAGCAGCAGCTGCCCTTGAAGCCGCCTGTGCAGCAGCAGCAGCAGCTCCCTTTGCAGCAGAGGCAGCAGCATTCCTTGACTTACGAGCGGATCTACTGGCAGACCTACTGGCAGACCTTGACCTACTTCTTGAATGACGACGAGTATGACGAACCATTATATATATACTAAATATTTTAACTCCAAATTTTTGATAAATTCCACCACCACATTCCATCATTTTTTTTCACTTTATAAATTTCCCTAAATAATTCCGAACGAGATAATGGAACATTCACTCTATATTTATTCATTGGGTGAGGATTAAAAATTAATTGATTATATATTGCTTCTTTATAAATATACGATTTGTTTGATATTGCATAATAGGCAAAAAACTTTTCTAAAGATGGAATAATTACTGGAATCTCTACATTATTTTTTAAATAAAAATCTCTTAAATATTCTATCGTAATTGCTAAACCAGATATATCTGCCATATCTTCTCCAATTGAATTACTTGCATCAAACTTATATCCATCTTTTTTTGCACTAATATTATACTGCTTTATAATGTCATTTTGTATTCTTGAATATATAATTCTATCTTTTTTCGTAAATATATCTTCCATTATTCCTTTATAATTAAATTTACTTCCATTATCATCTAAGGAATGTGACATTTCATGTGTTAATGTAGAACCTATATATGCCATAACATATTCAATACCCACATCATTTAAATTAATAAATGGTTTTTGAATATACGCTAAAGGTATATATACTTCATTTAAAGATGGTGTATAAAATGCATTCACAATATAACATTGTTTTCCAGTAAGTTTATTAATTCTCCAATCTACAGAACGACTGTCAAAATTATATTCAATTGGGTTACTACCATTTGTTACTAAATGTATTAATTTTTTCGTTTTCCATTCTGAAAATAATATTAAATTATACCATGCATCATTTTCTTTATAATTTAATAATGGATCTTGAATAGTATGTTGTGGAACACCAACATTTAATGTAATATAATCTAATTTTAATAATGCATTTTTCTTACCTACTTGAGATAACCATTTATTATTTTTAATAATTCTCTTGAAAATAATTATCAAATCTTGAAATAATTGTTTAACATAATTAATATAATCTGCTTTGTAATATTTATCTATATATTTTCTAGATAAAAAATTATTAAACATAAAAGACATTCCTATCAATGCAAATATCTTTGGAGGGGTCATTTTTGGTTGTCCTAACAAAAATTTTCTATTAAAACGAAATGGTACTACTCTTAAATGTGGATGAAATACTGCCATTTCTTTAATAAAAATATATATCCAAAAACTTTTCCATTTGGGTGTTTTCCAATTATCTTTTAATAATTTACAAACACATGATAAATAATTTAAACTATCGGCAACAAAAGTAGATGGAACTTTTTCATATCCAATTGCTTTTGCAAATAATTCCCATTCAAAATCATATTTATATGCTTCTTCTTTTTTTACTACATTATAAAAATCATCAGAATCATTTTTTATTTTATTACAACCCATTGCAATAATAATATCTTTTTGAACATTAAATACGTCTAATGGTTCAATTAATTTTAATTTAGAACCAAACGCTGCATCATTTAATTCTTGTAAATATTTTAAATATTCAAATACTATTTTTTTTTGATGTTTATATTCTTTTTCTTTTTTTTGACTTTCAGTTAAAGACGCTTCTGTATCAAAGAAAAAATATATATCAACATCATATAATGGAAATGAAGGAAATCCAATATAATTTACATATTTCTTATTATCTTTTAAATCCATGTTTACTGACCAGTTTATAGGACATAACCATCTTATTATTTCATTTTTATTAATATATCCTAACAACCCCCATAAATCATCATTGTCTACAAAATGATTCAATCTCTTGAATAAATTATCTAAATGTGCAATACATTCTTTATAATTATCAATTGTCAATGAATGAAATACCTTTTTAATACATTCTTCTTCTTTTGTTTTGGGATGTTTTGTTGATTCTTCTATTATCTCTACTAATTCTCTATTTACTTTATCTTGGATTATCCTAAAATCATCTACTTGTACATAATATTTTTTTTCTTCAGTAATTGTTTCATATTTATTTTTTAAAATTTTAACATTATTATAATTTATATAATCATAGAAATCATTATTTGGACTATATTTTTTAGATGTAAATGGGGTGTTTATCATTTTAATAATTGATTTTTCTGTTTTTTTCATTGTTTTATTCAATAACTTATTATTTACAATAAATTGTTCTATTTTATCATATGTTTCTGGAAAATGTTCTTTACATTTTTCATATTCTTCATTTTTTATATTTATGAATTTTCTTATTTTTTTTGTTTTATTTTTCATATAATTATTTATTATAATAATATGTTATAAATGAAATTAATGAAAATAATATTCCACCCCATAATGAATCCATCAATACTAACCATTGATTCCAATTTGTAAAGATTGCTTTTGTAGTTGTTTCATATACTGCATAAATACAAAATCCTAATAAAAATGCATCATATATTGATTTTTTATCTTTGATAATGAAATAATATAATACAAATGTTAATGTTAAATAACATAATAATCCATAAAAAACATTAATTTGAAGAGGAGATTTTTGAACAGTTTTTACTGCATTTAACAATACATTTTTAAATATATAAAAATAAATAAAATCCAACACTACAAAAGAAATCATAATTGTTATTATTTTCAACATTACATTTTTATTCATGTTTATATATTTTAGGAATATATTATATATTATATATGGCTGGATTATCTGTTCATTTGTATGGTTCTACTGGACAACCCCCATTATTAAAACCTGGTAATCGTGGATTTTCTCTATTAGGTAGAGGATTAAAAGGTGCATCACCCCAATGGAATCAAAATGATGTACATACATTTATTGATGTACAACAACAAAGATATCAAATTGTTGAAGCTTGGAATACTATATATAGAGAACAATTATTAACTTCTAAATTACACAGAGTAATCACTCCTTTTAGAGCAGTTAATAATGCAGGTGATGTATTATCTAGAAAAGATTATAGTTGTGGGGGTCCATGTCAAACGAAACAATATATTCCTAATGTTTATGGATTAAAAGGAAGATTTGGAGCCATTCAAAGTATGTGTGATGACACAGATGTTCCTGCAGCAAGTTGTAATGTTAAATATGTATATGATAGTTCTGATTATGTTACTTATCTAAAACAAAAATCAATTGCTAAAAATTATAATGATCCTACATACGGTGGTGACGATTATAATTCAACACAAGTTGCATGGAGAGCAATACGACGTTATTAAATTATTTTATGATGAATAATATTATATAATTATTTATATTCACATAATTATATAATGTCAAATAATTATGCTTCATATTACACTCTTAGTCCTTCTATAAGTCAAGGATATGTTTCATCACAGATTTCAGGACCATTATCAACTTCTCAAACTCCTGGATTAATTCGTTATCATAGTTATGGTGCATTACCAGGAAAACATCCTAATCCACCTAAATATTATCCTTCTGATTTTGGTAGTGAATTTTCTCAATCTAGATTTCAATATGCAAATTGTGATTCTTCAGTAAAACAACAAATGTTGGCAAGAGAAAAAGAAATAACAAAAAATAAACCATATCGGTTTTTCTCTACTTCATCCCAAAGACAATTGCCAATTGCTTCAGGTCACATGAATTATATTTCTCCAATTCCTTCTTCAATGAGAACAACTATATTAAAGAGAAATGCAGTTGGTAAAAGTTCATATAAACAAGGATTACCTAATGAAGCCTTTTTAACTTATAAAAGTTATAATCCACAAGATGTGAAAAAAATACTTGCCAAAGTAAGAGCACAAGGATGTGTTGCTCCACCTAAAGTAGGAGCAATTGAAAATAAAACATGTAGAGTTGGAGGTGGTATTTGTAATAGAGGAGCAATTGTTGGACAGGGGTATTAAAAGAGACAGGGGTATTAAAAGAGACAGGGGTATTAAAAGAGACAGGGGTATTAAAGAGACAATTGGTTTGTGAATTAATATATTTATATTATATATTATGAATCTTAGTTTTAAAAAATACATTACAGAGTTTTTAGGAACATTATTTTTAGTTTTTGTTGTTTTAACAACAGGAAATTGGTTGGCAATTGGAGCAGCGTTAGCTATCGGTTGTTATTTAGGAGGTCCTATTTCTGGAGCTGCTTATAACCCTGCTGTTGCTCTTTCTTATTTAGCTACAAATAAAATAAATACAAATGAGGTTGTTGGATATATCGTATTTGAAATATTAGGAGGAATGGTTGCTTATTTATTGTATAAAAATATAAAATAAATTCACTCTTTCCAATAAAACATAAATTATAATTTCTAATTATAATATATGTTACGTAGTAAAAAAAATCACAAAACACGTCATAGAAAATATAAAAAAACATTAAAAATGAATGGAGGAGCATCTTTTTTTGATCCATTTACAAAATATCTCAATAATACAAGTAAAGTAAATGAACAAGTAGAGAAAATGAATCAAGATAAAAATAACATGATGGATAGTCTTGCAGCATTAACTAAAACATATAATAATGTTTTATCAAATGTTACTGATTTAGAATCACGAATAAATGGATTAAGTGATATAAATCAACAATGTATTGGGTTATATCCTACACTTGCACCATCAACCTCATCTACAAATAATGGATTTTTATCTTATTTCAACCCTGCTCCTGCAGAAAACCAACCTGCTGAAACACCTGCACCAGCAGAAAATCAACCAGCAGAAAATCAACCAGCAGAAAATCAACCAGCAGAAAATCAACCAGCAGAAAATCAACCAGCAGAAAATCAACCAGCAGAAAACCAAGCTGAAGAAAACCAAGAACATGGAGAAAACCAAGCTGCTGAAAATCAAGAACCTGGAGAAAATACTAAAACACCTCAAACAATAAATTTCCCAAGAGAATTTGAATCTCCAAAGAATCCAAATAGTTTACCAGTTGATACAAATGAATTATTACGTAGTAAAGAAACACAAACCAAACTAGATGAAGATTTTAAAAAGTTACAAAATCAAGGAAATCGTATATTAGAAGGTGAAGATGAAATATTACAAACACAAGAAGAAATATTAAGTCGTTTGTCACCTACTGAATCACCCCCATTTAAAGAGGATGAATATGAAGAACCAACCCAATTACAAGACATGAATGATTTACAATCCAAAGAAATAGAAGAATTGAAAAAAAAATACAATGGTATAGGTGGTAAAAGAAAAAGTAGAAAACATAAACGACGTAGTAAACGATTATCCAAAAGATATTAGTTGTAATATTTTCTTGGAACGTAAAATAGTTTATAAAATATATAAAGTGCAAGAATAATTAATAGTATAAAATACAAAGCAATAATAGGTTCTTTTAAAAAAATATTATTTTCTAGTGAATTGGTATTTAAATCATTTAAACCTGGAATAATAATTTCACATTGATTTGTATTCATATTAGAAAATAATTCAGTATTAGGTCTTCCAGATATAGGATTAACACTTCCTGAATAAACAAAATCGCTAGGTCTCATTCCAACAATATCTGAAGATGCAACATAATGTTCTTCTGTAGATTTTTCATTTTTTGTATTAATCACATCTAATTTTAATTTAATACAAGGTGGATGAACAGGTTCAACTAATGCCCCTAATAATCCACTAATTTCTATAGGTATTTTAAATACATCTTCTAAAATTCCTGGTAATAATCCAGTAAATTCAGCAGGTTTAGAAAAATTTTCTGGATTAATAAAAGGGAGTTGTCCTGTAGGAATTGTATCAATATAAATATATCTATCTACTAATTTACTTTTATCACAAGGAGTACCACCCCATGGATTTTTATCAGTAGTTGGACAACATTGACCGCCTGTATTTAAAAAATACTTGTTTCCCAAAGCATGTCCTGTTTTGGATGCTTTGCTATCAGATAAAAGTAACACTTCACCATATTCAAATATACCTTCAATATCTTTTACAAAGGCAGGAAAATTACCATCAGACGTAATTCCCAAATTTTCTGGTGGATTTATATATTGCCAATAAGGATATGTTTCACCAATCTCCAATCCTGATGAATGTTTTCCTGCATATAAATCGGTTTCATCTGTAGTATCTCCCATATATATTATAACAAATATATTTATTATGAAACAACATCTAAGGCATCGCTTGTATCGTAATCATTAATATTATCACTTGCATCATTTACATTAAAATCATTTGGGAGTTTTCCATCTACCATTGAATCATTGATTGCATTTACTTGTTCTTGTATAGTTTGAACTTGTTCATTCAAATTATTTACTAATGTTTTAACATCTTTACATTTATCTATTTCTTCTTTTAATACTTGTATATTTGCTGCATTCTTTTCTGTCAAAACAGCAGTAGATTCGCTATATTGTTGATATCCATCCTTTTCATTTTCTAATCCTTCTCTAGAATAAAAAATATATATTTGATAAATGATTAATAGAGAAAAAAATATTATTAAAAATTTTATCAACATTATTATATATATATATAATAATGTCTACTAATTTTTTTGGATTAGGAATGGAAAGTTACGGTAATACACAAACAGCTCCTTTTACAAATGATGGAACAACAACAAAAGGTACAGGATCTTATAGTTATCCAATTGCAATTACTTCAGGTAATGTTAGACCGCTTACAAATAAAGACCCAAGAAATAATGCTCCACAAAAGTTTGGTTTACCAAGACCTTTAAAATGGAACTATCGTTATGGAACTACAGTTTCTAAAAATAATTCAACATCACCTGAAAATAGTCCATTTTTATATGATAATACAAATATAGTATCAAGATCTTCCAAAGTTAATTTAGTTGGTTTAACAATAGACAAACCAGGAAGATATAGTGTAAAAAATAATCCTAAAGATGAAATAAATTCTACAGACCAACTTATAAAAGATTGTAATAAATGTAATGGAGTAGGACTAGTTGCAAGTTATGCTCCTGAACGATTTTTAACAAATAATCCTGAACCATGTGTCACAAATCCACAATTATGTTGTAATCAAGAACAAAAAGCATTAAAAGCTGTCATTTATGCCAGTACGAATTTAAAACCCAATTATTACAATTCTCATTATCAATATCTTCAAAATAGATGTCAAACATATCAACAAAAATCATTTAATTTTACATCACCATATGAAGATGTATATTCTAATAAAAATAATTTATTAGCCAAACCTGGAAGCCCTGAATCTTTATCAAACATTTATGTTGCAAATTGCTTTCCAAATATTGACCAAATAACATATTCTCAAGTAAATATTGTTTATAAAGCATTTTTATTACTCAAATCACGCAATTTATTAACGGAGAATGATATTATACGTTTTAATCAAGAAAACATTGATACTATTTCAAAAATGTATCAATTTATCTCTACTATTGAAGGAAATAAAGTAGAATGCTATCAAGTATATAATAATTTGGTGAATAATCCTTATGTAGGTGTCCCTATTAATGGTCCTTCTAATCCAAGAGGATGTAAATTAGTCGTTTATAAACCAAGCAATTATCAATTTGCAACAGAAGGAGGTGTTAGTGCAAGTACTCGTTTACTCAAGTTAACGGTAGATACAATAAGTAAAAATATTACAAATACTAGAAATTTAAGTGGTGCCAATCCAGGAGCAATTCCTTATAATCCATTCATTTATAAAAACAAATATACTACATGTAAAAATTCAAATACAGTTTATATGAGACCTTTGGGAGGAACACAACGATTATGTAGATATGCAAATACAAGTGAATTTATTAGAACAAAAGCATTAAATAAAATGGGAAATATAGGCGGAAATGTTCAAGGAACATTTGTTGGAGAAGTTGGAATGACAAATTCTATGAATTAATTCCATCACTTATAAAAATATTTGTTTTTTCATTAATTTTATTATAATTTAATTTATATTTTTCACACCATAATATACATTTTTGAATATTATTTTTATGTATATTCTCTACTTTTTCAAAATTATACTTTTTATTTAATAGAGAAATTAAAATATCCAAATGCTCAATTCGTTGGTTTCCAATACCAATATTAGAATCTTCTATTTTATTTAAAAAATAATAAGGAATTTCATTTGAAATAATAGAAAAATTGTTTGTTAATAATTCTTTTTTATTTATTATTAAATTTAAGTAGAGATTATTAAAATATGTATAATAATTATTTCTTTTTAATACATCCAATCTAAAATTCTTGCAAACTAAAAACCTTTCATTACTAAATACATTTGATGTATTTGGTTTTAAAATAAATACTTTTTCATATAGACTAGTCAATATATATACTATATCAATAATCGGTTTGTATATAATTTCTCCTATTTTAATTATACAATTTCCATTCACAGATTGATGCAATATAATTTTACATAATGTAGAGAATAATTTAAATAAACATTTATGAAAATCATTATGATCAACTTCAAAACACAACATATTTATCATTTCTTTTGATAGATTTTTCTCTACTACATAAGAAATATTATTTGATTTATTAAAATACATGAAAGCATCATATATTTCATTATTTAAACAATGCAATGTTATTTCTTGTTTTGTATAAACATCATAAAAATTTGATATCTTTAATATTTCAATATAATTAAAAAATAAATCAGTATATGACTTGTTTATATTTAAAAAATCATGATGAAATAAATAACCATATGGATTAATTTGTTCTTTAAGTTTATCAATATCATCTTCATTTGATTTCAACATTATAATTTCTTGTTCAAGATTTTGAATATAATAATATACACTATTTGATACAAATGGTTCTGTGTTTTCATCGTTATTTTTAAATGGTTTATTTTTTAATAATAACGAATCACTTTTTTTTGGAAGTATATAATAACTCATAATATTTATTATATACTAAATTTTTAAATGATAAATATACGTTCAAATGTCTTTTCTCGTCTTTTTTGTTTTACCACCTTTTATTTTTGTTTGTTTCTTGGTTTTTTTCTCTGCTTTTTCTTTTGGAGGTGTTTTTTCTTTTTCTTCTTGAGGAATTATAATAACGTCTTCACCTAATACTAATTTTTTTCTTGGTTTCCTAGTTTTTTTCTCTTTTTCCACTACCTTTTCTTTTTCAACAACAGGTTCTTGAACAACAGGTTCTTGAATAACAGGTTCTTGAATAACAGGTTCTTCAATTATTGCTTTTTCACCAATAATTACTTCTTTTTCAGGAATTATAATAACATCTTCTGCAATAATTGCTTCTTTTTTAGGAATTATAATAACGTCTTCACCTAATACTAATTTTTTTCTTGGTTTCTTGGTTTTTTCTTTTTTCTCTGCTTTTTCTTTTTCAACTGCTTTTTCTTTTTCAACAACAGGTTCTTGAATTATTTCTTGTTCTTGTTCTTTTTCATATTCTTCATTTTCTAATATTAATTTTTGTTTGAATTTTCTAATTATTTTTGAATTACGAATGCTTATTATTTCTTCTTTCGCTTCTTTTATTGTTTCTTCTTCTTTTATTTCTTCTTGTATTATTTTGGTTTCTTCAAATGGTATTTGTCTATAATCTACACTTCTTATTTTTTCATAAATAAAATACCTATTCAAAAATGATATATGTTTTTCATTTGGAGTCATGTTGATTGCTTCGCCATACGATTTATTTAATGGGTCTTTTAATAATATATTTCTCATTTTATTAAATAATAAATCAAATGAACCTGAAGGTGCAGGAAGATCCATTTCTCTTAACCTTTTTTCGTCAACTAATTGAAATCCATATATATTCATCAATCTATCAAAATAATCAAAATTCACCAAATATTCATCAAAATTTTTATTAATAGATTCTTGAAAAACAGAAATTGTATATCCTAGACATGTTTCATTATTTTCCATTTCTGTTTCTTTGTATTTTTTTATAATTTCTAATATTTTTTGTTTTCCATCATTACTATAATAAGTTATTTTTTCTCTACCTTGAAGCAAATTAAACAAGTTTCTTCCATCATAACATGTTCCAATAAAGAATCCTTTTGTTTTAGTACATTGAGATACATTTTTTATAAAATTATTACAAGTAGAGACATTTTTAAAGAAATAATGTAATGCAAATTGACATGACGAAACATTAAATCCATGTTTTCCTATTCCATAATGTTGTCTAACATATTTTCCAATTTTATCTGCTTGTTCTTCACTACATTCTTGAAAAATACTTTTTGAAACAACAATTCCTGTTTCTGAATATAATTTTCCATTTTCAGAATAAAATGCATTTCCATCTCTAATATTTTTACTACTATCTGCTTGAACAAATAATGCATCAGGAACTTTTTTATTCGTATATTTACTTGATAAAAATCTTGAACATGCCCCATCCAATCTATTCTCTATATTATCTCTTGAAATATCCATACCAAATACAAATCTTAATTCTGCTTCTATCCATTTAGATAAATCTCCTGCTTTTCCACATGCATAATCAATCAATATATTTCCTTTTTGTGAAACACTTTTTATCAATATTTTTTTCACAAATAAATTGTGAAAATCTCTCAATGCTCTTGTATATGTAGAAGTTGTAATTCTATTATAATAAATATCTTGATTTTCTTCCAAAATAGGAATACTTCTTCCTTTAATCATATCTTCATCTATTTTATTTTGAATTGATTTCCAATTACTATTTGCAACATGAAATGAATTTCCATATTCTTTTTCTCCTTTTTTATATCTAGCCGTCTTATCATATCTTACTCGTAATGGTTTCCATTTCCATTTATTCTCTTGTGTATTATCAAACCTAAATTCTACAATCATATTATCTGTAAAAATTTCATTTTCTTCAGTAATCATTTCACCATTTAAATTCAACATTATATTACAAATGCCTGCATCAGGATCAGATGGATGAATTGGATTAAATAATATTGGTTTATAATCATTATAATTACCATCATCTTTTTCTTTTTCTTTTTCGTTAAATTCACCTTTATATATTATAGAACAAGGATCACTAAACCCACCTGAACTATGTATTTTATCATATCCAACATACAATCCCAATGTTTTATATTGAGGTAATTGAATAATACTATGAGTTGCATTCAATCCTTCTTGAAATATACTCGTTACTAAATCATTATTACGATCATTTTTTTTTGTTACCACAAGAAAATCAATTGTGTTGAATTCAGGAGGTTTCCATTTAAACGAATAATCCCATGTAATCTTTTGTTTTTTTCCAACTTTTAACGTTGGTGAACCTCCTACTCCAAATTCTTTGGGAGTAAATATTAATCCATCTGTATTATAACGTTTTGTTGGAATCACTTTATCTAATAAATAAATACAAGCAGTAAATATTTTTTCTTCGTCTGGTATCGTTGTTGGGTCTAATTGAATATCATAATCATAAAATTCTTTACATGTTATTGTAAATGGATTTTTAATTTGACCTGTTACAAATATATAATTCACATCTTTATTCATAACATCAACTAGATTAGTTAATAAATCTAATCTACATTCTCTTTCTGCTTTAAATGGAAGATGTCTAACATCTTCTCCATTTAAATAATAAATATCAAATCCGGCAAATAAATTTATTGATTTTGATAATTTATCTTTAGTTATATATTCACCATCTAATAATGTATTACAATACTTTTTAGTTAAAATATATCTTCCAGTAAATATAAAATTTAAATTTGTATTTATTAAAAAGATATATCCATTATCATTTATAAATAATAATGTTCTTTGACCATCTGCTTTATCTGTTACTATATATTGATTTCTTATATTAGGAATTCTATTATTTTCTTCGGTAAGAGGAACAATATTCTCTACTTGAAGCGTTATAGATGAAGGTCCTATAAATTGATTAGAATATACCATATTTTGTTTTTGAGCAATTTCTTTTCCAAAAATCATTTCCAAATAATTCTTTGAAACAGATGTGAGTTGTGTAAAAGATACTGGATAATTTGTCAACTGTAATCCCATTAAAACATATTTAATTACCTTTTTAATTTTCATTGATAATTCATCTACAGTTGTAGATTCTTTTATTTTTGAATTATCAATTTCCAATTCTATTTCGTATTTTTCATGTTTTTTAAATAATTGTGATTCATTTAAAGTATATGATTTATTTTTTGGATTAGATGATTTGATAATACTCATGTCCACTTTAATAGGAAAATCTGGATGAGTTAATGTAAGACGATTAATATATCTAAAAAATTTTTGTTTATTATCCCATTGACTTAGAATAGTTCTAACTTGATCTGATGTAGTAGAGAATATTTGTTCTATTGAATATACATATTTTAAATTATATTCATTATTTTCAACTGGTTTAATTATAAGTGGTTCAGTTCCTTCTTGGATAATTGTTGCCGGTTTTTTCTTTTGAAATTCTACTGAATTTGGAAAATCGTTTATTAATTTATCAATATTTTCATTTATACAATAATTTTGTATTGAATTGATTCCATTCAATTCTACTCTCATATTATCAATATATATTCTCATAATGTCTGAACCTTGTGGATTTTCTGGTTTAAACTTGAAAGATAATAATTTTTGTATTACATTATCATAATCTACTTTTGTATATTTTTGACCTATTGTATATTTTTTATATCTTCCTTGATGCACTTCTCTTTCTCCAGAAAATCTTACTTCAAGTTCTGAGGTTTTTGATGTGTATGGTTTTGAATCTAAAAATACTTGTAATAATTCCTCCAAATTTAAATTTATAGAATTTTGATTCATCAGTTAATATAAAGGTATATAATATATTTAATATCAAATCAATTTTATAAAAATATAAATAACAACATTATGAAATAATTATAAAATGAAATATATTATAAATCTTCATTAAAAAATATTTTTCTGTATTGTTCTATAAATTTATCCTTGTAAATTTTTTTCTTTAAATGACCTCCTGTTATTTTATCTTGAAGCATAAAAATAATGAAAAATAAACTATACATGCCACATTCTGTATTGCCAAATTGATGTTCTACTGGATGATTCTGGTCAAAATGAAAATTGATTGGTGGATGTAATTGTTTTCCTTGTTCTGTAATTTTCTCTACTAATTTCATAATCTGTTTTGGAATTTTATCTCCTGCACTATCAAAAAAATATATATCTGCTTTCTTTATGTTAATAAATAGAGAAACCCAATGACTCCCTGATTTATAATGTGGGTCTAAATTAAATATAATTCCTATTTTACTTATTTTATTTTTTATTTCATCTTTTAAACTAAATTCACATAATTCTTCCCAAACACACTCACCATTTATTTTATGTGTATCATAATCAATGGGTGATGGACCTATAAAATTAAAGCATTTATACGCTTCTTCATATTGTTTCATTACATTCATTATATCTACACTACTTAACCATTCATTTGGATTACTTTTCCATTCATCAGGTGACTTGGGAGAATACATTTCATCTAATACAGATAACATTTGACCATTTGTAAATTGTTGTTTTAACCAACAAGATTCTTTATTACATACATTTCCCAAATATTGCTTCAACATATTCCATATATCTTGAGGATTTCTTGAATGTATCATTACATCAGGATGACGCGCATTCCACATTTCTCTTAATTTTAATAAAACATCATCTGGTAAGCATGTATATCTTTTATTATTTCTTTGGATTGAAATTGGACTACAACGAAGATGTATTAATTTGTCATATTTTTGCTTTAAATTTAACTTTTTTGACTTTAATATATTGGAATATTTATTCCCACCTTTTTTTATATTGCGACGAATTAATTTACGTTTTCTTGTATACATATTATTTCAATATATTATAATATATTATAATATATGGATAACGATTCATTAATTTCTAATGTAAAACAAAAAGATATTTCTTATACACATTATGGTAATTCAATTTATAGTGATTTATGGTATTGCGATAACACAAATAAAATTTGTATAACATTTACACCAAGAGGAGGTTGTACCATTTCATTCCACCAATTTTTAGAATTAGTAGGATTGTTAGATGATGGTTTACAATATAGTATTACTAGTCCCACAGCAATACATGGATATAGAGTTGATATTATGTTACAAAATATTAAAAAAATAAATATTCATGAATTAATTAAAAATAACTATACATTTATTAAATTTATTATGAATCCATATATTCGGGCAGTTAGTATTTTTAGATTCGTTACACATAATTTATCATTTAGAGAATATTTAAAAGAAATTATAAATAATAAAACAAATTATAAGAATCTTGACACATACCATAGTGGATTACAATATATAGATGGTGAAGAAAAAATAATAAAAAAATATATAAAAATAGATAAATATGAAACTTATCAAGTAAAATTAGCAGACAACTCATTATATACATTTGATGTAAATAAATTTAGTAAATTTACGACAACCCATCATGGAACAAAAACGGATAATACATCATTTTGTGGTGATGAACCAAAAGATGTTGTAAATAAAAAACTTCCAAAATCATATAAATATTTTTATGATGATGAAATTAAAAAAATGGTTGAAACAATTTACGAAAAAGATATAAAACATTATGGTTATGATTTTGATGATTTTGATTAAATATAAATATATAATATGAATAGATTAGATGAAAAATCTACTACTATTATAAAACCACTATTAAATCCAAAAACAATCTTAGTTGCCAATCCAGAAAAACAACAGAGTGAATTTAGAACAATATTACCATATTATAACAAACAATTAATTCATGATATTAAAACAGAAGAAAATATTTCTCAAGGTAATATAGACGAGATTAATCAAATAAAGGTTAATGAAGATACAAAAGATTTAACATTATTATCACCAAGATATGACCAAAAAGACTATAATTTGTGTTGGGCATTTTCATTAGGAAGAGTATTTTTTAGATATATTTATAAAGCAATACAATTAGGATTATGTCATTCAAATATTAATTTAGGGAAAAATTTTTTAAAAAAAAATAATTTTTCTGATTTTGCAAATAATTTAGACGATATTAAACTATTTATTAATTTATTTACTGACAAAGAATTAGAATATTTATTTAGTGGTTCAAGTACAGATTATAAAAAAATATTTCAAAAAAAGTTGGTAGTACAATCTGGAGGCATTGATATTAATTTAAACGCTCCTCCAACATTTATTAGACAAACACTCATATTAAATTTTATAATTGTTCTTCTTGTTGGGTTAAGATGTAATTTTAATACAAACCCTAATAAATATAACGTATCTATAAATAGGGATAGACCGATTATATTATTTTTAGATTTTATTAATGATTATATAGAAATTACAGATGATATATATTTATTTTTTAATTTGTTTGGTTATTCACACATTTTGGTTGATTATATTTTAAATTTTTTATATAATTTAAACTTAAAAAATTCGGATACTTTAAAACGATTTAATTATGAATACATAGATAATGTTGACAATATAGATAATAATTTAATAAAATCTATATTTAAACGTGCACGAAAACAAGGATTATATATTTATATATCACTTACAACTACTCGTGAAGATGTGCTTCCATATATATATAATCGTGGATTACATGCAATGTATGCAATTCCTACAGAAGAGGGTATTATACTAAAAAATTCGTGGGGTAATAATGAAACTGATATATTTGTTGAATATGATGATTTAAGAAAAAATTATAAAGATATTATATTATTTTCTCCATATTTTAATTATAATAATCCAACAATGAAAACAATAAGGATACCTCGTTTTCAACAAAAAAAAAGAATCTCACTTAGAAATCCTAATTTTGAAATAATTAAACCTAGTGAACTAAAAGAAAAACTAAAAGCAAACAGAAGAACATCCTTAACAAGTATTAGAAGTTTAAATTTAACAAAAAAAAATAAAAAATCTAGGAATACATTTTAATATTTTATTCCTTTTGTTTTGAATTGATGGTCTGTTAAATTAATTTCTCTTTGTGTAGGTAATTTTACTATTGGTTGTTCTTCTTGAGTTTTTTTTACTTTTACAAAATTATCCAAAGTAGGTGTTTGAGTGTTTTTTGGTAGAGAAAATGATTTTATTATTTCTTCATCATTTATTATTATATTCTTCTCTACTATTTCTTCTTCTTCTAATCCTAATTCTTCTAATAATTGCAATCCTATATAATCTTCTTGAATTAAATCTGATTCATCCAATAATTTAAAATATTCTATTGCTTCTTTGATATAATTTTCAAATGCTTTATTAATATTATTTGGATAAATTTCTTTTTTATTATCCATTAAATTTCTAGTCAAATTATTTATTCTTTTTTTATAAAAAATTTTATCTTTTGTATAATAATCTTGAATAATTCCTTTTTTTGAATTCAAAAATCGTTCATATATTCTTTTATTAATTAAATAATCAATTGTTATTTCTGTTATTTTATTAAATTCAATATTATCTTCTTTATTCATATACACATTCAATATTTTATTATAACATTGTTATAATAAAATAATTCATTAAAATTATATACTAGAAGATTTATTTATCGTAAATACAATATTGTAATACTTTCTAAAGTATTTATTTATCATATAACATAAAATCAAATTTTATATTTTTATTTAAAAATCATTTGTAAAAAAATCAACATTATTTATGTATTACATTTTGATGTATTTTTTATGTCAACTCTTGTATTATTATGAAATGGACTTTGAGACAGATTTCTTGGGTTTGGGTTAAATTTATTAAACTTTTCATTATGAAATAATCCTTCAAATTCTTGTTTTACATTACTATTTGTTTTAAAAGATAATTGATATAAATCACTTTGACTACTAGGAACATATACATCATCATTACATTTATTTATTGCATAAATTTGATTTCTTAATTGAGATTCTATATTTACATTACTTGCATAACCAGACCATGAAGAAACTGTATTTCCTGGATTAAATACTTGTTCTGTAGAATAAGTAGGTAACTGAATCATTGGAACTTGAATGGCTGCTCTTGGATCTACAATAGGAAGTATAGAATATTTTGTCATAACTGGTCTTACATTTAAATATGCTTGTAATGGTTGTGATGGAATATTTCTATCATATATTCTATGATTTGTTTGACTTTGTGCATGAGAATTAGGAACACATGGTGATAATTTATAATAATCATTTGCAATCATTTGTGGTTCTATTGATGACATATATATAATACAACATAATTTAAAAATACTTATTATATAAACTATAAACTATGTGTGGAATTTTTTCATTATTAAATAATAATATTATAGATAATAAATTAGTCACACAATCATTTCATAAAGGAAAAAATAGAGGACCTGAATTTTCTATTCTAAAAAAAATGAATATTTTGTGTGATTTTGGATTTCATCGTTTGGCAATCAATGGACTAAATGATCTATCAAATCAACCTATAACGATTGATGATGTTACTTTAATTTGTAATGGTGAAATTTATAATTACAAAGAACTATATCAATTCATTCATGTAGAGAAAAAAACAGATTCCGATTGTGAAATTATTATTCATTTGTATTTATTGTATGGTATTGAATATACACTTCAATTGCTAGATGGTGTCTTTTCTTTTATTCTTTGTGACGCTAGAATTACAGAAAATTTTAATGACACTAAATTGTATGTTTGTAGAGATCCATATGGTGTACGACCTTTATATCATTTAAAACCAATTATAAATGGGAATAATAATATTCATGGATTTGCATCAGAAGTAAAAATGCTGATTGATTTATCTAAATTACTAAAGGATACACACCATATTATTCATTTCCAACCAGGAACTTATAGTTTATTGACTTTACCATTTCATGTTTCTCCTATTTGGAATTTAACAATTGATAATAAAGTATATCATACTTTTGGATTTTACTCATATTTATCTAGCATTCATTTAACTGAGAAAGAAATATTATTTAATATTAAAAAATATTTAACTTCTGCAGTAAAGAAAAGGGTCTTGAATACAGACCGTCCTGTTGCATGTTTATTATCTGGTGGATTAGATAGTAGTTTAATTACTGCTTTGGTGAATAGTTTTTATCCAAATGTAGAGACATATAGTATTGGATTAGAAGGTTCTGACGATTTAAAATATGCAAAAATGGTTGCAAATTATTTGGGAACAAAACACACTGAAGTTTTATTAACCGAACAAGATTTTATTAATGCAATTCCAGAAGTGATTCAAACTATTGAAAGTTATGATACGACTACAATACGTGCATCCATTGGTAATTATTTACTTGCAAAATATATCTCTACTCATTCCACTGCCAAAGTTATTTTTAACGGAGATGGCTCTGATGAAGTATGTGGTGGTTATTTATACATGGATTACGCTCCTAATCCTTTAGAATTTGATAGAGAAACAAAAAGATTATTAACTGATATTCATAAATTTGATGTCTTGCGTTCAGATAAATCTATTTCAAGTAATGGTTTGGAACCTAGAACCCCTTTTTTGGATCGTACATTTGTTCAGTTTTACCAAAGTATTCATCCATCTGTACGTCATCATAAAGAAAATAACCAATGTGAAAAATATTTGTTAAGGAAAGCATTTAGTGAGAGTCAATTGTTGCCTGATGAAGTATTGTGGAGAAAAAAAGAAGCATTTAGTGATGGAGTAAGTAAACAAACACGTTCTCTATTTGTTATTATACAAGAACACGTAAATAAACTAGACATGACTCCTTCTATTTATACATTTAATATTCCTGATACTCAAGAAAAATTGTATTATCGCCATCTTTATGAATCTTTTTATCCAAATACAGAACAATTAGTTCCTTATTTTTGGATGCCTAAATGGGTAAATACAAAAGATGCAAGCGCAAGAACATTGGATAATTATAATCGTTGATATATAATCGTCGATAATTATATGAAATTATATTTTGAATATAATCCTGACAAACAAATAACTCTTAGTCAAAATGGGTCATGGTCTTATCAAATATATGAAACACCTGTTTATTATGATGAAAAAATGAATAATTTAGCAGGAATACGTGTAGAGACTAAATTAATAAAAGGTCCAAAAGAACAAATCGCCATTAGACAAAACATTTTTTATTTACAAGAAGGAACCATTTGTTTATCTAGTAGTGAATTAAATTCACCTGAAATAAAAATATTTGAATATCCTATTCTTTATGGAACAAATAAATACTTGGGAGCAAAAGGTATAGGGTATGCATCAAATTTGCCCAATTCTACAAATGTAGTAATTGATATCCAATTTGAAATCAATTATATAAAATGGATAATTATTGTATTCTTTTTAATAATAGTTTTTTATTTATTAAGTATAAAAGTAAAAAAATATAAATGAAATAAAATCAATATAATATGAATTATATTGATTTGGATATTTTCTTCAACAAATTGATAAGAAATAAAATTATTGAATTAACAATTGAAAAAATAACGTTTGATGATATAGATTTTATTTATGTTCAAGCAATTCATTTTCATAATGAATCTGCAAAAGATGATTATTTAATAAAAACAGAACAAATATTTAATGTTCATAATTTAAATCATATAATTATTTCACCACTTGTTGGATTGACCCATTTAGAAAGATTACAAATCATTCATGTAAATACATTAAACGAATTACCTTCTTTTAGTGATTGTATACATTTAAAAACATTAATATGTTCTAATAATAATCTAAACAAATTACCTAGAAAATTACCTAATACATTAAGTTATTTAAATTGTTGTAACAATAGATTAACTGAATTGCCTGTTTTTCACGAAGGATTGTATATATATTGTTCTCATAATTTATTATATTCATTGCCCTTATTTCCAAAAAAATATATTATTTATTTTGATTATAATCCTATAAAAAATTTATACACTTCAAATAATTTAGAACATATGAAGAAAACAAATGATATTTTATATAAATTAAAATATAATTATTATTTTATAAAATATGCCAAAAAAATATTTTATTATATTTTAAAGAGACGAATGAATCGTATTAAAAATGAATTATTAATGAAATCGGCAATCATTACAATGTCTCCAAAAAGAATAGAGAGAATATTAAATTTGCATGAAATTTGTAAATATGATTTTGATGATATATAGTATATGATTGATTATATAAAAGAACATCATTTATTTTTCTATTGGACTATAATACAATTTTTATCATATTTATTTTATGTCTTGTCTGCGTTATATGTAGTTGGATTTATAAAAAATGAGGATGCACATTATTATTTATCTTATATAGATAATATATCAAAAGTCATTGTTTCATTATTTTTAATGTGGAAATTTAATATTTTTAGAAAAAATATACATTTTAGTAATATAGATCGTTCTATTATATTCCAATGTGCATTATATTTGTTTTTAACTACAACATTGAATGAAATATTGATAAGATATTTAGTCAATGCAAAAAATAAATTACTACATAAAAATACAATTCCTGATTATGTAACAAGACTAGATAATACAATTGGTACTATTATATAATATTTTATCCATTAAGTTTATCCATTACCTTTAGTAATACTTCTTCTTGATAAGATAATTTTTGAAAAATAATAGATTCTTCCATTTTAAATTCGTATGTTTTTCCATAAAAATTTTTATATATTATCATTACACCGCCATCATTTATTTTAAAATCACAAAATATTGCTCCATTTGTTAAAAATAAATGATCAGGTTGAGTAATATTTATCCAACGTATATAACCACCATGTTTTAATTCATTCATTTGATCCACATATCTATATTTTTTTAATTTTTTCATCATTTCCATCTTTTCTACTTTTGTTAATTGTATCTCATTTAAAATATTATTTTTCATTTTATGAATTTTAACTGTTGTTAAATTTAAAATATGAGAATTGTTATCATTTTCTGCTGCTTTTACGATTTCACTTAAATCCATATAATTACTATTTGTAATAATAATTATATCTTTATTAGAATAAACTTCCAAAAGAACTTCCAAATGAACCTCCAATTGCATCATTTGCTGCTAGTGGTTCTGTTTGTTGTGGTGAATCCATATAAGGTTGTTGTTGTTGTAGTTGTTGTGGCTGTTGTTGTGTAAATCCTTCTTGAACCACTGGCAATTGATGAATCGGTGTTGTATTTCCTGAATATAATGAATTTGTTATTGGTGTATTGCTAATCATTTGTTGCTGCATTGGAGGTTGTTGTGGTTGTGGATTTGATTTATTTTTCTTTTTTTGTTTTTTTTCATTTCCATTCCATGCCTCATTTAATCGTTCAAATAAAATATTGGAACCATCTTGAAATTGTGGATTGAAAGAAATAATTGCAATTAAAATAGGTGTTACTAAAGGAAATAACCATAAATCATGATTATGGGATTGACCATATAATGGTTTACCAAAAAATGTATGAAAATAACAAATGATTCTATCAATAAAATAAACAGAATAGAAAATTATATATAAAAATAACAATAAAGTAAAAATAATTTCAATAGATGAACTTGAATCATCTATTTTAGGAAAATATTTATCAACAGAATAAATTAATATTGTGTAAAAAATAAATCCTAAAGTTACATATTGTCCCAAATTAATTAATTCTTGTTTTCGTTGGTCGTTAAAATCAAATACATAACTAAAAAATCCTTTTGTTTTTGAATTTTTATTTGATTCAAAATCATTATCATATTTATTATCCATATAATATTAAAGAGATAAATAATCAAGATAGAGATATAATTTAATTATTTATAATGATTCAAAATACTTTTGAAAAAGAAGAAGAACAATATTATCAATTAATTAAAGATATTTTAAATAATGGTATCTTAGAACCAGGAAGAAATGGAAATACTATTTCTATATTTGGTTCATCTATGCGTTTTTCTCTACAAAATAACAAAATACCATTTCTCACTAGTAAAAAATTGGCATGGAAAACATGTTTAAAAGAATTATTATGGTTTATCAGTGGGTCTACAGATAATTCTATTTTACAAGAACAAAATGTTCATATTTGGGATGAAGATGCAAAAAAAGCAAAAGATTTTAATTATATGGAAGGAGATTTAGGTCCCATTTATGGACATCAATGGAGACATTTTAATGCCAAATATATTAATTGTAAAACAGATTATACCAATCAAGGTATAGATCAACTACAAAATGTAATTAATCAATTAAAAAATCCTTCACCATCTAGAAGAATTATATTAACTTCTTGGAATCCTCAACAAATAGATGAAATGATATTACCACCTTGTCATGTTTTTGTTCAATTTAATGTTACTAAAAATAAAGAACTTTCTTGTTCTCTATATCAAAGAAGTGGTGATGTAGGATTAGGAGTTCCATTTAACATTGCTTCTTATAGTTTCTTGACACATTTGTTGGCAAAACATTGTGGATTGATTGCCAAAGATTTTATTTATATCATAGGAAATGCTCATATTTATGAAGAACATGTAGAGACGCTAAAAAAACAAATAGAAAATCCATTATATGATTTTCCTACTATTGAAATAAAAAATATTTACGAAAATATTAATAATTATACAATAAATGATTTTGAAATTCATAATTATTTTTCTAATGAAAAAATTAAAATGAATGTAATTGTATAATAACTTAAAAAAATAATTAATGATTAATTATCATTATGAGTGGAAATAGAGCAATTTCGGCAGCAATCAATAGAAGAACAAACGCTCCTCAGCCAATGAAACAACAACAACCAAAACCTTCTTTTAATCAAGGACCTATGAGACAACAACAAGGACAACAACAACAACAACAACAACAACAAAATGCACCCCCAAAATTGTCAGTGTCTGATGCAATTGCATTGATTACGATTCGTCTAGGAAGAGTAGAAACATTTATTAATAATTTACCACCATTGGACCAACTAGAACATTATTCTTCTAATACTCAACCAGAAAAACACGAAAATATGAAAATCGTGGATGATGCAGTGTTTAAAAGTATTACTTCTAGATTGGATAAATTAGAAAATTCAAAACCAGTATCTGTTACAAATACGATTTCAAAT
>Ga0214923_10001966_pt1 | contig 28275 bp, 17 predicted proteins | sample LL1510_MetaG_FD_177993 | JGI IMG/M metagenome (GOLD analysis project Ga0214923, IMG submission 177993) | Freshwater microbial communities from Lake Lanier, Atlanta, Georgia, United States - LL-1510 | ecosystem: Environmental > Aquatic > Freshwater > Lake | place: USA: Georgia | collected...
TTATCTTTTATCTTTTATCTTTTATCTTTTATCTTTTATCTTTTATCTTTTATCTTTTATCTTTTATCTTTTATCTTTTATCTTTTATCTTTTATCTTTTATCTTTTATCTTTTATCTTTTATCTTTACATAAAAAATAAAATTTTCGCTCTGTGTAGGGATTGAACCTACGACCTAACGGTTTTACCTAACAGTTTTGCACTATTGAACAGCCGTTTGCTCTGCGACTGAGCTAACAGAGCATAATAAGGAGACACCTCACCAAATCTCCTTCCCCATATAAATAAAATACCAATTCTTTATATTCATTTTATCCAAAAGAATAAATTCTAACGAATAAGTAAGATGACAAGTCCATTTGAAAACACTGCATCCAAAAGTATTGTGATGTATGTAGAACCGTATTTAAACAGCTATTATAAATACTATCAAAATATAGTAACACTGAGCGGTATGCCGGAGGGTCCATTAGCCGAAATGGTAACTACGATATCTGCACCGAAATTATCACCCTTCCAAGAAGCATCCCCTTTTAATAATAATCCGCATAATTGTACGTATGTATTATTACGCTATCCGAAAAGCACCTGTGGAGGTTCTCAAAAACGCGCGGATATATTTATGGGAACCGATGATATACCTTCTATATTTGGATATTTGAGAACCCATGGATATAGTATAGATAATGAATTGACAAAAATGATGAATAAATCCCGCGTAGAAATAGGCGGTGTATCAGAGACGCGTTTTTCCGGAGACCGTAAAATGATCTGTATGTTTTACTATAATAACCATTGAAGAATTAAAATGGGACAAAGTCCCGTTTTATTCTTAAGGGTCATGACCGACAACCAGTTAAAATATGACACAAAGTGTCCCATTTTAATCGTTCATCGGTTTAATAATCCTTCAATATAATTTCCCAATTCATCATACCTTTCATCTTGCAATATTTTACATATCAAATCATAAGAATGTTTACTAGTATCTAAGGATTGGAGAGTAAACAAATGATGGAGAAGAGAACTGGAAAATCCCGAAAGGAAAAATGTATTGGGTAATGAATATGGAGAACAAGGAAGTGAAGACCCCGATTTTGCCATATTCCAATAAACCATTCGTGGCATGGGTAATGCCTTTTTACGAGAACCAACCAACCCTTTATGAATAAATACGTCCTGAATTTTAGCATGAAAATCCTCGCCCAATGGAGAACATTGAAATAAAACCAACGATAACTTACGTATTTTACGAAAGGACATCTGGGTATCATTGATGGCTTCAATAATTAATTCAAATGCTGCTTCATAATTATAATGCGTATGTTTGATAGATCCAGTCGTTTTTTCCAGTACTCGTATCATAGAAAAGAAATCACCACATGCTTCTAAATTCACCCAACATGGTATATGGTCTATCGCAATCAACCGCTTACCTAACGAAGTACGCTCTGTAATTAGTAAAGCCAACCCAATCGACGTATAAAACGCATCGGTATTATGAATCGTATCCAAGGAAAAATCAATCATGGGTATAAAATCGGTTAATTCAAAGTAACCGAGAATAGAAGTTAATTGTTTCCATTGACAATTTAAAATATCAATTTGTAAATCTATATTTTGAGAACCTGGTGTATATTGCATGACTGGCATTTTTTGCAATAAGGCAAATGCTTCTTTTACCAACAATGAAATAGGTGGTGTATTTGGTAGTTTCGCCGAATGTTTACGTAAAAAATCAAACGGTTCTATAATAAAGAATTTCTTTTCAAAATGTTTTTGGAAATTTTGAGAACATTGACGTTTTTTAGCCGCGGGTACTTCTCTCATAACAATATGACTATGAACGATATTATTATAAAATAAATGTCCTTTGTTTTTCAACATGGCAATTTGTGGAATATGTTGAGGAAGGATGGCATCCCATTGTCGAGAACACATTTTAATTTCGGTGGTATCAATTTGGCGATTGAATTTGGCAATCATTTGGCGATATTTCATTTTGCATTTATCCAGTGCGGCATAATAACCTTCATAGGATTGAAACGAAGATAACATATAAGGTTTATTGGTATTGTACCAATCAATCACTAATTTCTCATGTATCCAATCAAACTTTTTATTCTCACGTGGAATCCATTTCACAAGGGTGGATAGAGATTCCCGGGCATTCGGTTTTTCCAGGTTCTCAAAATCATTCATAGAATTACATTTGGATAAATTTAAAAAATATGTATCTAATTCGCCATTCCACCGATCCATCGATCGTTTTAATTCTTTATTCATAAATTGGATAGCATACCCAACGAGCGGATGATGGATACCATCTTTGGTATGTAGTCTAAGATATTCACAGAGATATTTTATATCTCTCCAGGAGCCATAACCGAGAGAACAAGAACCCGATAAAGGTTTGACAAATTTATGTAGGGCGAAAATAGCGAGGACCGGATAATATTTATACCAAACGGTGAGTAACATATAGGACATTTCATGTTCTCCTTTACCAGCGAAACAATCACGGGTTTGTCCGAGAAGTTTGAATAATTGGATAAGATATATAGAATATTCGGAGGAAGAAGACCGACAAATATATTTTTTGAGAGAACCTAATAGATTATCAAAAAAGATGGAGAGAGATTGAATATCCACGGAGTCTTTACGAGATAAATTATAATAGAGATAGACAATTTGTTCTTTAAAGAAATCATGGGTGCTCGTAGATGGAGGTTCGAGGGGTGGATACTCGGATATATTCATATTTTATAGTACACACAAAGGGTAGTATAATATAATATAAAATGTTTATATTGATATATAAATTACAATATTCTATAATATATCATGACATCTATATTTCAAAGATTACCCAACGAAATAGTACAACATATTCTTACGTATGAAGGAACCATATTAAAAGAGAGAAACGGAAAATATATGAAACAAATATTAAAAACGGATGAGAGATATGAAATATTGAAAACAATTCCTATAAAACATCTTATATTTAATCATGCTATGGGAACATATGTATATATAAGATTTACCGAAAATAACTTAGCGATGACAATGACCGAATATAGTAATCATTTGGATATGATTATTTATATTTTACTGAAACGTGGTTCTCATATAACAGAAACCCGATATGTTTGTCAATAATAATTTATGAAAATATAAGTTTAATATCCCTACAAAGGGAGGGTTCGTCCAAGGGAACCGTATGTTCCCTGGATTAGGTTCCCTGGATTAAAGGAAGGGGTCGTAGGGGAAACCTTGGTTTCCCTACAAAAAATTGATTTATTTAAATTCAATTGGAACAAGAATAACACCCCCCGACAAAACGAACAAACATGCAAACCAAGAATAAATCACCCAAACAATATTTGCCAACCACCAATGAATTAATGGTAGGGAGGGTCATCCAATTAGGAGACAATTTGGATGATACTGCAATGAAAATAAAACTACTTTACTCTCATAAAATGAATGGGCGACCAGTGTCTTCATCAGAAATCATGAATATGTTTAAAAACCGAATGAAAGACCCATTAGAATTTCCGGATATGAAGTCATTGAAAGAACGGTATATATATGAATCGGAAGAAGGTGATGAAACAATAAGAAACGATATTCTTTATGCGAATACTATGGCTTTACAATATATAGATACGATGGAAGAATTATTTGTAAAAAATATTCAGATATTACGACGTAACATTGAAATAATAAACCATAATATGGAAATTAGCAAAAAGAAAAAACACGCCTACATTGCGAAAACCAAAAAACAAAATGCGAGTGAAATCATTGAAGAAACGAATATATTACAAAAGTTACGGACGATGCCGGATGATATTATTCGCGTCATTGCCTCTTTTGTCTTTACTCCTACGATGAAAATATGTTTAAAAAATTTGAAATTTGAAAATATAGAAGAAGCCTTCAAACAAATATATAGCAATCATGCATCTATATTTACCTGCCGATTTACAAAAAAAAATGGAGACATTGTATCTAGAATGATTCGCCAAATGCCAGTTCTGAGTACTTACCGTCCAACAAGCTATATCAGCAGGAATCATAATAAAAAAAATTATATTGTGATTTTTAAACGAGAAATGGAAAACTTACAACAACTAAGAAATGCATTAGATAGAATGAATATATCCAATTATAAAGCACAGTTGGAAGAACATATATTAAAAACATATAATTTACTAGAATATTTATTAAAAAATTTTAGTATAGCAAAGAAACGCCAAGAAAATCGCCAAGCAAAACTCATCGCTGTTCGTCAATCCGTTGTGGAGAACGCCTAACTATACCTTTTTACATTTCAAACGCCGATTTTGCGACATAAAAAATAAAAAAGGTAATAAAAATTTGATTCGTAAGCATCGTGTAATGCCTTTTTTTGATCGGTGTAACCGTTCAATAATCTATATTTTGCATATATTTACTCAAAGTATATAATACAGGCAAGCTTGCTAACATTCCAGTAACAATTAATCCGCCAGTCAAAATATTTTTATTCAATTCCGTAATTTCTTCATATACAACTTCCATTTTAGGTTCTACAGACCAAATGTTACTTTTGCCGTCTTGATCTTTCGACCTTCCTAAACGGTAAATTTTATTGGATGATTTACTTGTAGTATCTATTTCTAAATCATTATTATCCAATTCATTGTTATCATTAGCTTGTAATAAATGATTGTGTTTTTTATGAAACAAAGAAGGGCTAAATGGTATATAAAAAGCATCATTATGGTAATAATGTAATAAACAAAGCAACAAGAAAAATTTAATTTGAATCATTTTCTGGTCGGTATATGTATATATGTTTATCAAATCTAAACGAAAACAACACGTGTAATCTAAGTATTGTTAAGAACGTTTGAATCGGCGTTTGAAATGAGAAAAGGTGTAAAAGAAAAAGATAAAAAAGAAAAATATTCGGTATTAGTTGGTGATGTCCGAAATATTTTTTCTCGTATTTGCTTTATGTTTCACATCCACTTTTGTATCATAGATCCGAACTTTTTTGGTTGTGTTTGCCAGTCCGTGGGATTTTCCATCAGATTTATGTTTCAAAATGGATTTGGGAGGAACTTGGACCATGATAGGAGGAGGTCTAAGGTCCAATTTGACATCCTCCTCCCGAACGACTTCTTCAATCTGTTTGAAAACAAAATACAAAGCATTGATTTTATGAAAAATAAAAATAGAAGGAGGAACCACAATATCCTGCATAATAGATAAAGAATGTAATTTTTTACTTCCTAGTTCTAAGAGGTTCTCATTTGAAACATATTTTTGCATATATTCGGGTTCTACATCAATATTATATAAGAGAACATCATTTAATTTATATCGTATCTTTCCTTTTGAATGAGTATTTTTAATACGTTCAATAAATTGGATAATAAAGGAATTAGTAAACGTACAATGTTTATCAATGGTAGAGAACTTATGATTTTCTTTTTTAATTTTTAGAATCGACTCATTGGAATCCACCAAGACTATAAAAAAATCAATATCTTTCATCGGTTCTCTAAAATAACTGTGATGAATATTATTTAATTTATCCAAATCATCAATCCATGAAGTATCTAAATCGTCGTCTAAATTATATTCTAACGTATTCATTATCTTTATATTATGTGTAAAAAAAGAAATAGAAATTTAAACTCAAAAATACTTAAAGAAATGCGATTCTTTATATAGTCTTGTAACAGCTTCAAATTAGAATCGATGAATAAAAGTGTTATTCGTAACCAATAATCATCAACTTAATTATTTTTATTAAAAATATAAAAATATAAAAATATAAATAAAACGTCGCAGAATATTACACAAGACAGCATTATTTTATATTCGTGAAGATTTGAAACCGCACGTCTACTGCGTGCTCTGTTACAAATCATTACTGATAACTTAGGTGTATATCAGCCCATACGAATGCATTCGTGAATGGAATCGCGCTTATAAAATAATAAGATAATGGGGAAAGAGGGTAGATAGATAAAATAGGGGGACCAAATAAAAAATTGAATTTTTATTTATCTATGTTAATATAGATAACTAAATCGTATAAAATGAATAAAAAATACAATCATTGCATATCTTTATGTATTCCACGGATGGAAACAAGCGTTACCAAAGAATATATCCACGAAATATTCAAAAAATTAAATATAGGACAGATATTATCTATACGAGAAATACCCTTACGAAATGATAGTAAACATAAACGCGTCATTCTAACGATAATTATAAACAGTAGTCCAGAAAGTAAATATATAACAGAACGATTATGTAAGAATGAACCCATCAATATCGTGCATAATATGCCGTGGTATTGGAAAGTGGTACCTACACATCCTCAAAAATAAAATGAAATTGTTTGTTTAAAATCGCAGGTATTGTATCATGTTGAATGGTTTTTTTATTCCAAATACACCAACACCAAAGGTGATTATTGTATTCTGCATTTTTGATTTCTCGAATAAAGATATCTTCTACATAGTCGTAGATTTTTTTACTTTCCAGCAATTCGTTTTTAATATTTTCTTTAATTTGATATAAAAATATCAATCTATTTTTTTCTTTCATTTTAATGGGGTTCTCTCTATTGATATGTGTATTCTTTTTTAGTTCATCATTGTTTTCAAGAGATACTGTATTTTCTTTTTTCCATTTATATAAAATATATCGAATTTCATTTTTCACATCTTTGAATTTATGAATCAACGTTTTCTTATAATTTTCCATTTTGGTAATCAAAGATAAAATATTTAAATTACATATAATAGGAAAAAGGTGTCTTACTTCGGAGGGTATTAAAATATTATAAATTTCTTTGAGTTCATTGATTTTTAATTCAACTTCTTTTAACTTGGTGAGAACCAAATCGTTTTTTTCACTTTCATTTTCTATAAATAACAATTGGCTATTTGTCATTTCTAAGGATATTTCCATTTTATCATAATGGTTGGCTAATTGTAAGTACATTTCTACATACGTCTCATATTTCATATAATTCATCATGGAAACGAATGTCGTGATAATAATATTGAGACCGGATATAAATCCACCGCTCCAATTATAATTTTGTATAAATGGTGAGAACACTGCCATACCGGCGGATAATACGAGAATCGGGATCATCAAACAATTTAATTTACGTTGGGTAATATATTTAGATTGCATATATATATTTTTTTGTCCCTTCATAAAAGTAGTGAGAATATCCATTTTGCTGGAATATTTATTATCATTATCATAGTATTTCCCCAGTGTTTTTTCAATATCATTGTATGCTTTAAATTTGAAACTATTTTTATTATTATGGACTTGATGATGTATACGTTCTTTACGAATGACATTAAGTAATTCATCATCACTTCCACTATTCGTACCATTGGCGCTGTTTTGTTCGATATTTTCTAAGAAACCATCCATCACGTTATGATTCATTGTTCCATTCTTTTCTATAAATGCATTATTGTATTCGATGATAATGTCATTTTCACTATCACTATTTTCCGAAATAGTGAGAGGACTATTACTTTGACAATAGTATTCTTCGGTAATAAGATCAAAATTTGGAGTTGTTTGATTTGGGTTTGTATTGATATCTAAATTTATAATATCATTGACGGGCGTTAATTCAATCTGAATTGTATCATTCGAAATATCAATAATTGTATCTTTATTGACAGATTCCTCTTGCATTATTATAGATATATAAGAAAGTAATTATATTATTATTATTATGAAAAATAAAAAATTGAATCATCCTAATCCAAATAAATAGAAAATAAAAAACAAACAAAATGACCGAAATACCAACGAACGAAAAAATGCTTCGAAAACAGATAAATGATTATAAAAAAGCATTAAAAAAGTTTGTATTAACCAGCCGATTTAATAATGGCACACATGATGAAAATACTGATTTCAGAAAGCGTAACCCCACCATAGGTTGTATCTATTGTTCTCCGGAACCAATATCATCACAAATACCTATTGATGCAGTTTTATTCGTATTAGAAATGAATAATGATACAAATAAAATAATGGGGATAGGAATGGTGCCAAACCATCCAAGATGTGATAATAAATTCAATGTTTACGAAGCGCGATATTATAATAAATTCGTTTATATAGGAAAAAATCGTATAGATAGAACAGAAACGACAGAAGAAGAAGAAGCGATTCTCGTTATGTTAGACACACTATGTTTTAAAGGAAACGGACATATGAAAAGAGGTCAGGGATTAAAATTATTTCCAGTGAAAACACAATATCATTTATCCATTGGTGAACCAAAATTGGATTTAGTATATTTTATAACCCATATGTTTAAAAGAAGATTACAAAAAAAAGAAAATGAATATGAGAAAGAAAAAATATAAATGAAATTATATTATAAATAGAAATGAATGGAAATGATACGTATGATATAAGTCAATATTCAGATACCGAACTATTTAATATATTAGATGTTATAAATCCAACTGACCGTGAATTGGAAGCCAGAATCCTTTTTTTAATTCATAAATATGACAATATGCAGAATAAATCAGGAGATGAATTAGCGAATTTTTTTAGAAAAATATACACCCATTTTTTTGAAGTATCGGATGATGAAGAAGATGTTTTAAACGATATGATAACAAATGAAGATGTAGAAGGATTTACTATAAAAGCCGACGGAACAGTAGATTATGGTAACAATACCCCGAGTGATATTATGAAAATAGATGGTAATGTAGAGACAAATATAATAGCGAATTATGACAAATATAATGGAAATTCAGTACCAAGAAATACATTCATAACCCAATTAACGGATGCACTAAAACAAACAACATCAGATAAGAATAATGTAGCGTATGTGAATACATTGCATTATAGCCAAGACAAATTAAATCCATTATTGAACCAAACTATAAAACGAATCATCAGTATAGATAGTCAATATAGAGACGATAAACGAACATTATCAACACAATTTACTTTTAATTTATCTGACCCTTTAAAAGATGTATTATCTATAAAATTATATTCGATTCAAATACCCTATACATGGTATACAATCAGTACAAGTTATGGCAGTAATTTTTTTTATTTGAAAGGAAATTCCCCGGGAATAAATGATGGAAATTATGATTACCAATTTTCAGTCGCTCCTGGAAATTATTCACCGACAGAATTGGTAACAACGATTAATAACAGTATTCAATCTATAAAATCCACCTATAAAGATGTAGATTTTGGTAACACAGAGATAACCTATAATAGTAACACATGTAGAGCAACTATAAATATAGACATAAATAAAATATATAATGAAACGAGTTATTATTTAGATTTTCCTACTTGGACCAATCCCAATGATACTACAACCTATAATGGTTCAGTAAATTATGTAAGAAAACAGAGTATACCTGGATTTTTGGGTTTTAATTATCAAACATATTATCCAAATATTTTATATTCTAATTATTTACAACGCATAGAAAGTACTGCTGGCACGGATAGTACTTCTGCATTATATTATATAGACCCCAGTGCAAATTATTTTACTATCTATAAATATATAGGTCCAGATGAATATAATAGTACAACATCCGTCATAGATATATCATTTCAGATAAAAATAAGCAAAACCGGCATAGTATCGCGTAATGATTTAATTACGGATTTATCGAATCAACTGGCAAATAATATTTATTTAAAGAATTCAACGATCAACCGATATAATATAACTGACGCTTCGTATTGTTATGATGCATCTAACTCATCATTAAATACATACTATTCTTTGAAAGGGGAAGGATATTCACAATTTCAAATGGTAATAAAATTTAATCGATTAACGACGAATAATAAAAAGTTTTCCAAAATATATATAGAATTTCCGAATGAAACAACCAAACAAGGAAATAATCCAGTATGGACGGGTTCTTCGTCGTGTTTTAATTTCCCAAATGTAAAGAATGAATTAAATAATATCATTGCTGAAACATCACCAGTGCCCGACCAATTGTCTTTAATACAAATCAATTCATCGCCTTATATATATTTAAAATGTAAAGAGAGCGGTTATGATATATCACAAAATAATTATCGTATAGATATATCAAATAATACGACGGGTTATACTCTACAAGGTTTTGTAGATAATATAAACAATGCATTAGTGAATATAAATAATTATACAAAAAATGCAAATGTATTTTATTCAAATGTGGCAATAGGCACCATATTGTCCGAAACTATAACAGATGTTTCAATAAATCAATATTTTAATATAAATGGTGACTTTAATACAAATAATACAAGTGCGTCAATAGATACAAATTCATATTTCAATATATCATTCGATATCAATAAGAAATTTACGAATGACATGTATAGATTAGATACATCAGGAACGAATTTGGAAAATATTTTAAATTTATCTGGTGATTACTTAAATGGTACAACAGATTTGAGTGGAACATATACATTTTCATCACAAATATTATTGAGTAGTCAATATATATTACCAAGTGGTAATTTACTTCTTATATATCCAAGTACTAAAAAGTATGGTAATCAAAATGCAGGAAATATAATCGTGACCTCAACGGGGGGTACATTCAATTCATATTCTGATTTACAAACATCCATAAACAATTCGTTTAATAATTATACTGATAGTACCGGTTCATATATTTTACAGGGAACGAATATTGTATTCAAAATAAATAGTACTAATTCGAATTATGTAGATTGTTCTTTTACTATAAATATACAAAAGACGATAAGTCAAGATAAATATAATATATTATTTTATGATGCGTCTGGATATGATAGTGGTAGTTTTGATTACACAAAACCCTGCTGGAATCAATTGGCAGTAGATGCGAGTTTCATGAACGTCGGAATAGATTTCGATAGCAATATTTCAAATATTATAACTTCGGGTACAAAAACAACATTAAAAACAACTTCTCCCATTTTATCGAATTCTATTAAATTTACGAATGAAAATAATTATTTTTATATAAAACCATACGATTCGGGTGTAATTTCTACAGATGGCGCAAATGATATACTAGTTACAATACCTGCGTATGATTCTTCAAATTCACAAATACAATATTCTCGCACTTCATTATTGGGCGCCATAAATACTGCATTAAATTCAACGATATACACCTATGGGTCTGCTATAAGCATATATACATTAAATAGTGTAGAATATACGAAATTCCGAATAAATGTTACCAAAATATATACCACCAAAGATTATAAAATAGTATTTTACGACCAACAAAGTTTTGTAAAATGTTATACGGGTGTATCAAGTGTAACCAATACCACCTGGGATACAACTATGGGATGGATATTAGGTTATCGCGAAGCAACGACGTATGATATGGCGGATTTTTTTACATCAGTTATAGAACCTAGCAATATAGATTATTATGTAAATGATACATATAAAGTAGAAAATAAAATAAGTTTAACTGGGGATACATCAGTGAGTGTGAATTTGTTTAATTATTTTTTATTATGTTTGGATGATTTTAACCAAAATCATTTGAATGATGGATTGGTTACATTATCACCTGCTGATACAACTGTTACTCTGCCCTCTTATGTGAATAAAAGTAATTTTACATGTGACCCTGCAACTGGATTATTAACCTATAACACGAATGTAATAAATCCAGCTACGAATACAAGGTTGACGCAAAATCAAGTATATTCCATAACAGAAAGAGCAAATGGTTCTAGTTCAACAATAACAAAATCGTCTACGATAAGTTCAAAGAGTTTTGGGAGTGGACCGTTTGTAAAAGATGTGTTCGCTTTAATACCAATCAAAACATCCGGAATGCAAAATGGTTCGGTGTATGTGGATTTTAGTGGTACATTACAAAATCAAGAGCGAGTCTATTTTGGACCAGTAAATATTCATCGTATGTCTATATCCTTAGTAAGTGACCGAGGTGATGTGGTGAATTTAAATGGTACTAATTGGTCGTTCTCCTTTTTATGCGAACAACTATATCAACAACGACCGATGAGTACATAAATATAAGAAGCCATGATTAAAATATAAGAAGTCATGACTAGATAAAATATAAGAATATAATATATATTTTCCACTGAATGAAACTACTAGATACGATTGGATTTTTTGGACCATTCATTCTTTTATGCATAGGAATTCTATTATTATGGAAACAGAGTAAATATCTTTATGGATATCTATTGTTTTATGTAATAAATACATTTATAAATAAATTTATAAAACTGGCAGTAAGAGAACCTAGACCAAAAGATGGTAAAAATATAATGGAGTTTGAGAAAACTCTCTATGAAGGAATAGAAGAATATGGTATGCCATCCGGACACGCCCAATCATGTTTTTATTCCATGACTTATTTATATTTAGTAAAAGAGAAACCTCTTTGGTTAATCGTGGAATTATTTATAGCAAGTTTAACCATATATCAACGATGGAAATACAATAGACATACCGCTCAACAATTAATGGTTGGTTCGTTGGTAGGTATATTTGTAGGGTGGGCGTCAGTGACTATCATAAATAAATATTTAATAACTCAATAAAATTTCATGATAATAAAATATAATGAAATTATATAATGTCCCAAAGTGATTATATTCGATATAAAAAGATTGCGAACGAATTAAGAAATAATGAATATGACCCCGTATTTACCGAAGGTGATTATGTGAATTTAAAACAATTTTCATTACAAAATCAGGTATTGAATACCAGAAAGACATTTAATCAATTAATTCCTACCGGTTCAAAACGTATTTTTAACATGGAAAAGAAGACGGATGATTGTGCTACCTTCCCCATATGTGTAGATACAAATACGCGTACAAATCGAGAACCATTAGGTGAAGTATATTTTACACCCCAATATATTCCTCCTTATGTAAAACAACCATCTAGTGCTAAAACGGCATGTAATTGCGCGTTGAATAGCGTAAATACTGAACGATATATATGTAATTGTAAAACCTCAGTATAAGAGATTATTTTTTACTTTTCTTAGAAGAATAGGGGACAAAATTTTTATTATTTTCAATCGCGCGCAATAAATTCATTTGTTTTTTAGCATTTTCAGCAGTCGCGCATTTGGCAAATACTCGTTGTGTTTTTCGCATCGTCCCTTTTCGAGTTTTTTTATTAACGTTTTTATAGACTTTATAACAGTTTTTTCCACGAACCTTTCTGGTTTGATATGGCATGTATATATTATTTGAATATTATTTTCGTCTAAATGTAAAATAATATTATATCTGTGAAGATTTGTAATTACACTACTATGGGATTGTGGTTACGAATGGTAACTAACAACTGCATGTAGTTGAACCTCCTAAAATACTAGAGACATACATGTTACCAGAAGCATCAATCGCGGTCTGATACATAGCATCTGAAGAAACAGTGATAGAAACCCAATTATTATCATTGACTACATCAGTGGAAACCGCATCCCATGTAACACCATAATCAAGTGATTTATGAATTTTACCATTTGTTTCAATTGCTGTTTGGTATTGCCCGGTAGCAGACATCGAAACACCTTGCCAAATTTTATTATGGACGGAATCATTATCCACAAATAACCAGGATTTACCGTAGTCACTCGAGATATGTATATCACCTCCATTTTCTACCGCGGTTTGGTATTGACCGGTAGAAGCCATAGCAATTCCCGACCAATTACGGTCATCAAACCCATTTTGGTCGCTTACATTAAACCATGTGATACCAAAATCATCCGAAATATAGATAGCCTCACTGACAATAGTCTGATAACGTCCGGTATAAGATATTGCAATACCACCGGTTGGGAATGCTTCAATGGATTGATACAACTCACTATCTTGGCTAAGTGGTTTCCATGATAATCCATAAGTATCCGATGTATATAAATTATCACCACTAGAAATCATCGTTTGATATTTACCACAAAGTGATACCGCGACAAATATATTGGTAGTACCGCCACTAAAGGTAGATTGCCATGTTTCACCATAATCATTCGATACGTATATCTGATGCCCGTTACTGACCGTTTGGTTCATACCCGTAAATGACATACCAATCGTATTGACATTCGAAGGTCCAATATTGGTAGGTACTTTCCATTGTTTTCCGCTATCATTAGAAACTAATATGGTACCTAAATTAGTAATACTGGCTTGATATTGTCCTGTCGCAGATAATGCGGTTATTAATATAACTTCTTCTGGTGGTTTTGTATAGGGATTACCACTCGCATCATTGATGTTTGGTACCACTAATACCCATTCACTCCCATAATTCGAAAAATTTTCAATGGATTCATCAGTTAAAACCAATAAAATAGGCAATGTAGTAGTCTGCGTAATATTCGTAGTGGTGGCAGTAGTCGTGCGCGTAACATATCCTCTCGTCCAATTCAATCTATTACGTATAGAGTTTAAATATGAAGGTCCTACATTATTAATTGGTAAATAGGTTTCGGCTTCAATATCTACCGAAAGAGCGATGGTAAAGCCAGATGGAATAAATACTAAATCACCCGCTACAAATCCATCTACGACACCCCAATTATGTTTGGATGGATTACGATTATTAAAAATATTTGTATCAACTACATATCTTAATAATTTATTTATATCACTGATAGTGACTTGCCCGGATAAATCAGAAACAAAACTACCTTCCATTGTAAATTTTGAAGAATTTACCACTTGTATATATGCACTGGCATCAAAAATACCGCCATTTACTTTTAAGTCTTGGTCTCCAGAAAATAACGATGCAAATCCACCAGGGTCTCCAAAATATGTATTTACGCAAGATTGAAAATCAGTATATAAGGTAGATAATTTACCAACTGATATGACACTTTCCGTATTTACGCCATTGACGAAATCACAAGCACATAATTTCAAATTATCATAATGTAACGTGTCAGTGATAGGGTCAAACCATGCCTGTACTGTATTTAAATTAGACGCATCTTTAATTACACTAATTTGTCGATTTAATGCTCGAGCACTAAATTTGACCTGTATAGCATCCGTAACATCATATTTTGACATAACATCCGGTTGACGAAGTTTAATTTGATTTACACCTTGTTGAACTACGTAACCACCGCTTGCTCCGAAAGCATAACAACTTCCAGAATATAAACCATTCGAGTTACTAAAGGTAGGAGGTAATAAAGTAGTCATTTTTAAAATTCTATGCTGTAATATTATTATAAATTAATAATAAAAATATTACAAAATCACTAAATAATTATATAACAATTATAGTCCTGGTGGAGAATTTGGATGCTTATTCTGGTGGATAATTAGGACTAGTAGATAAATTAGCTAATTTGATTAATAATGGTGCAGTCAATGTTCTATCTATATTTGTGGTAGTTGCAGTCGTAGTTTCTGTAAATATTTGTTTTGCCCCGTCCTCTGTAGCCGTATATAAAGGATTTGTAACACCCTCTGCATTTATAAATGTTGTAGTTGATGTTCTTGCCGTATCCATACTACCAATCAAATTGGAAACGTTCGAAGGACCCATACTGTTTAATGGATTATAATTTTCACTATCAATGACTAAATGTAACTTCACAGTAGTTCCTGCTGGAATAAATATTAAATCGCCAGCAACAAAACCATCTGCCATACCATAGTTGGATTTATATAATGTACTACTAACCGCTTCCCCTGATGCATCCGTGGCTGGATTACTTGCAGTGCCTGTACTTTGTTGTGGAATTCTATTACCAAATACATCACCATCAATTGCATATTTGAGTAATGCATTAATATTACTAATAGTAACATCTCCAGTAACGGCTTTTACATTCGACATATCCATTACAACATCAGTAGCAGTTATTAATTTAATAAATGCAGAGGCATCAAATACACCTCCATTAATATCAAATTCACTTGCACTAGAAAATAAAGAGGAGAAACCACCAGCATAACCGAAATACGTATTGACAAATTCAATAAAATCACTATATAAAGTAGAATAAGCACCTACGGAAATGACTTGACTTTCAGACATACCAGAAACAAATTCACTCGAACTTATGGTAATATTACCAGTAGGGAATGTATCGCTGGATACATCAAATTCGCTATAATTTACAACAATATTATCAGCATCTTTATACAATCCAATTTTCGCATTAAATGTTCGGACATCAAAAGTAACTTGTAAGGAATTGGTAACATCATATCTTAATATAGCGGCTTGTGGTCTTAGTTTAATGGTATTAAAACATTGGTCCATAGTATAACCACCACTACCATAGAAAGCATAATAATACCCACTATATGCCCCTTCTGGAAAATCATTTATGCCTCCTGGTGGAGGATTCGCACTCATTGTAGATGTATTATTGATTAAAGATTGTGTTGACATTACTATAAATTAAATATATATTATATAGTATATCTAAATATTTAATTGCTAAATTTATAAATCGTATAATATTTTAAAAAGTAAACAAAAAGAATAATTCGCATTATTCATATCTAAAGTTCTCCCATGTTCGTCCAACAATCGTATTCTCAATTTTTGGATATCAATCGGACCAAAGTAAGTGCGCGGTTCAGATACCACATTATAATCATTTTCCATTAATAGCGAAAAATAAGAACCTTTAATTGCAATTCTTGCTAAAATATTTGGGGTGAGTATTGATTTACTTGACGCACTGATAAAATGATTATTGGAACTATTATTGAATTCATCAACGACTAAATATATGTATCTTACAGTTGCAGGTTCTATGATTGTATCTGCGGTATATGTATTTTTTCCAACATACATTTGTTTGGTAAATCCCAAATTCCATCCCATTTTGGTTGAAATCGGTACAATGTCTGGTTTACCATGAATATCTCTGGTAAAATCTAAAATAATCTCTTTGATATTCTCTGCATACGTACCTGTAGGTGAAATCGTTACTTTACCACTGCCAGAGCCATTCCCGTTTATATCAAGTGTAATATGAATGTAAGAAAAAATACTATTTGGATATTTTACTGTATTATCTACATTGATAGGACAAATGAGCGCATTCAACGTATCTACAAAATCTGTAGCACTATAATTACCATCGGGATATATCACAACCTTTTCATCAGTGATGAATTCTTCTGCGTCAGTGAAAGACTTATAAATTGCTTTTATATACAGAAAATTATTCCCATAATTACTGGATATGCCATAAAAAGCCACTGGAATTTCAACCGATGTTAGTTGCATAGAAACAACTTTATTTATTTTGATTGGTAATTGTAACGTAAAATCGGAAGATTGACTCGTATATAAATTTTCACGATAACGCGTATCAATATTTACATATTTATTAAGAGTACGTTGATTTAATGGATTTAAAACACCAGGGAAATAATCACTATTTTGCGTATACATGTAGGCTTTATTTGGTCGCACGATTAATTCTTCTGTTCGAGACATTGCTTCTTTGGATGTAGGTGTATCTAAATTATCTAATTTATAATTTTTAGGAATCGTGGTAGGTTGGTTTGTTTTACCTGGATTACATTTTACAAATATTAACCAATTTTTGGCGTTTTCTAAGAATTCTATCAAATCTCTTTTGAAGCGTTTGTTTACATGTCCGCTTTTTAATAATTGTTCTCTTAATTGATATTCTTTTTCTTCCACATCATCCGCTGTATATTTTGTCTTGGGTGATAAATGAAGGAATTTTTCAATATCTTTAATACTATAATTATTTATATCTAAATCTAAGTTCTCCATATTAGACCTCGCGAAAAGAAAAACGATATAATAACTATTTTATTTTTACTGATCGAATTTACAACATTGAAGATTATAATTTGTACGGTGGATGAAATTTCAACTAAGTTACTAGTGATAGGTTGGACCATAGCTCTACTTTAGGGGTGTGGTTTCAAATATTCATTCGTGTATATCCGTACCATTAAGATGTGTTTCAAATGGTATTAGGTAAGTTAGTTGAATTTGTATCCTCTTTACGGATTGAAACCAATATCAATAATTATATTTTTAGTATTGTTGTTTGTATTATTTTCCATATATATGCGGAGATATATAATATACGTCTAATTATATTATATTTTTTACCATATATCTTTCTTATTGCTCATGATTGTCAATAAACTCATCTATATCGTCGTAAAATTCACTGATTTCATCTATCATAAGGACTTCTCTATCAGATCCATGTAAATCGAAATCGTCCGGAATATCATTAACGCGCTTGGTAATAGCGTAAATTGATTTTATATTTTTATCAATAAAGTCATTAAATTCTCTTTTTGAAATATATATATCTGTACCATCTTCGTCTTCTCCACCGAAATTTTTTTCGTCATTCCTGTTGTCTATTGTTTGTAACATGTACTGATACAATATCCTTCTAACAAATTTATAGCTAGACTCATAATCGTCATTCAATTCTTTTTTTATTAATTCTAATTCATTTTCTTTTGGTTTTTCAACACTTTTAATTTCTTTTGGTTTTTCAACACTTTTAATTTCTTTTGGTTTTTCAACACTTTTAATTTCTTTTGGTTTTTCAACACTTTTAATTTCTTTTGGTTTTTTAACACTTGTATTTTCTTCACAATTTCCTGTTTTCTTGTTTTTTCGTGTGCCTTTTGGGCATCTCTTTGTTTGTGTACTAACTTTTACACATTTACCGGTTTTCTTGTCTTTACGACTTCCATTCGGACAACGGGGCATTTTGTATATATATATATTATTTGTATCTAAAGTTTATTAGACCGGTCGGAAAGAAAAATGAGACAAAATCGTCCTAAATTTCGGCGGCTGGAAGAACTTATTGAAAAAGGATAAAGGGAAGGTTCGTCCAATGAAACCTACGGTTTCCTGGAATTTCCTGGAAAATTGAAGTTCAACTCTTTATTCGTATAAAACTATCAATGTATACATATTTAGAAAATAAAGAATTAAATTGTTTTATTTCTTTATTTTTTTTAGAGAGGTCTATTATACAGAGTAATATAAAATGTCTTCTAGTGATTATACGGCATTAAAAAAATATAAAGAAATACAGGGGGCTTGTAAAGTCGATGACATAGGTAATCCTGTATCACCTAGTTGGTTTAATATTCCTATTGGTACTACAACCGATTGTACCTTTACTTTGGGTACTGGACCTACTGGTATGACAGGTTCTACTGGATATACTGGTAGAACTGGACCTACTGGCTTACAAGGTCCGGTGGGTCCATCGAATGGTGGTGCTTTTGTCATTTATTGTGAATCAAGCACCGGGTTTAATTCGGTAGATTCCAGTGGATTTTGTTTTTCATTTGGTGCTGGACCAACCACTGTAGATCCTTCCTATGGATTACAAATAGGTATTAGTTGTGATTTAATATATGTAGGTGTCAATTCATCTACGATGCCGGATGTGAGAGGAGAGATAGAAATATGGAAAAACGCCCAAGCAACTGGCGTAGAATTATTCAATATTGGGTTATATCAGACGCTGTCTGATATTAGTGGTATATCATATGGTGTAGGAGATTTTGTAAATGTGAGGTGTATTGATGGTTCAGGCGGTGATACTGTCAGTGTTGCTTTATGGTTTAAAACTGGTGGTATTATAGGTCCAACCGGTCCTACTGGTGTTACTGGAATGACTGGTCCAACCGGAATGACTGGTCCAACCGGAATGACTGGTCCAACTGGTAAAACTGGACCTACCGGAATGACTGGTCCAACTGGTAAAACTGGACCAACCGGAATAACTGGTCCAACTGGTAAAACTGGACCTACTGGAATGACTGGTTCTACTGGTAAAGTTGGAAACACTGGTTCTACTGGACCTACGGGTCCAAGTGGTAAAACTGGATATACGGGTAATACAGGTCCTACTGGTTCTACTGGCATAACCGGTCCAACTGGTCCAAGTGGTAAAACTGGATATACTGGTAATACAGGTCCTACTGGTATGACGGGTCCTACGGGACCAAGTGGTAAAACTGGATATACTGGTAATACGGGTCCTACTGGTTCTACTGGTTCTACTGGCGTAACAGGACCAACCGGTCCAAGTGGTAAAACTGGATATACTGGTAATACGGGACCTACGGGTGTAACCGGTCCAACCGGTCCAAGTGGTACTACTGGATATACTGGTAATACGGGTCCTACTGGTATGACGGGTCCAACGGGTCCAACGGGTCCAACTGGTGTTACTGGAATTACTGGTCCAACCGGAATGACTGGTCCTACTGGTAACACTGGTCCTACTGGTAACACTGGTCCTACTGGTAACACTGGTCCTACTGGTAACACTGGTCCTACTGGTAACACTGGTCCTACTGGTAACACTGGTCCTACTGGTAACACTGGTCCTACTGGTTCAATCGGAATGACGGGTCCAACTGGAATGACTGGAACTATGGGTAATACTGGACCTACGGGTATGACGGGTTCAACCGGTATGACAGGTTCAACCGGTATGACGGGCGTTACTGGTTATACTGGTTATACTGGTATGACTGGTCCAACTGGTTCTAATGGCGCAATTGGAAAAACTGGTAATACTGGTCCTACCGGACCCACTGGTATGACGGGTTCTACTGGCATGACTGGACCGACAGGTATCACTGGTTCGGATGGGTCTACGGGTTATACTGGTATGACTGGTCCAACTGGTATGTCTGGAGCCACAGGTATGACTGGTCCAACCGGTATCACTGGTCCTACCGGTATGACTGGCGGGATTGGTCCTACTGGAAGAACTGGTTCTACTGGTCCTACAGGTATAACTGGTCCTACAGGTATCACTGGTACGACTGGTGCAACTGGACCACCTGGCACAGGACCGACTGGTATGACTGGAATGACTGGATATACTGGTCCAAATGGACCTACCGGATATACAGGTTATACGGGGTATACGGGTCCTACTGGGGTTACCGGTTACACGGGGTCTACGGGTTATACCGGTTATACTGGGTATACAGGTCCTACTGGGGTTACCGGTTACACGGGGTCTACGGGTTATACGGGTTATACTGGTAAACAAGGACCTACTGGTTATACGGGTTATACCGGTTATACTGGCGTAACTGGTTATACTGGGGTAACTGGTTATACTGGGGTTACCGGTTATACGGGTCCTATTGGATATACCGGTTATACCGGTCCTACCGGGGTTACTGGTTATACTGGTCCTACTGGATATACCGGTTATGCGGGTCCTACTGGGTATACTGGCATGACGGGTCCTACGGGGGTAACCGGTTATACAGGTACTACGGGGTATACTGGAATGACAGGACCTACGGGGGTAACCGGTTATACAGGTACTACGGGGTATACTGGAATGACAGGACCTACGGGGGTAACCGGTTATACCGGTCCTACTGGGGTTACCGGTTACACTGGGTATACGGGAAATACAGGTATGACAGGACCTACAGGAAATACGGGTATGACAGGACCTACGGGAAATACGGGTATGACAGGACCTACGGGAAATACGGGTATGACAGGACCTACGGGAAATACGGGTATGACAGGACCTACGGGAAATACAGGTATGACAGGACCTACGGGAAATACGGGTATGACAGGACCTACGGGAAATACGGGTATGACAGGACCTACGGGAAATACAGGTATGACCGGACCTACAGGAAATACGGGTATGACAGGACCTACGGGAAATACGGGTATGACAGGACCTACAGGAAATACGGGTATGACAGGACCTACAGGAAATACGGGTATGACAGGACCTACAGGAAATACGGGTATGACAGGACCTACGGGAAATACGGGTATGACAGGACCGACCGGCAATACAGGTATGACAGGACCTACTGGTAATGCTGGTTCTATTGGTAAGACGGGAAATACAGGTATGACCGGACCTACTGGTAGCACAGGTGAAACTGGTCCGACTGGTAGCACAGGTGAAACTGGTAGTACAGGTCCAATTGGTACAGGATCTACTGGATACACCGGTTATACAGGACCTACTGGATATACCGGTTATACAGGACCTACTGGGAATACCGGAAATACAGGTTCTATTGGTCCTACTGGAAGAACTGGTCCTACTGGACTTACTGGTTATACCGGTCCTACCGGTTATAATTCGACTATAAGTGGGTGTACATTATATTTAAATAGTACTGGTTATCAAACCGCTCCATATAATAGTGGTACATTAAATACCACACAAAATTCAAGTAACAAAACATATATAACAAAAACATTCAATAACAACACAGAAGATATAGTAGGTAGTTTTATATGTCTTCCAAATACGTTTATTACCAGTATCATAAATGGCAATTGGGATTTGAATATCTATACGACATTAGATACCAGTGCAACAACTTATATTTATACAATGATATATGTATCAGAAAATAATTCAACATATACATTAATTGGTGATGGCAGCAATAGTAAAAGTTTGGTATCATATTCAACCACACCACAAATAATAACGAATACAGTATACGTTGATTCATTTATAGAGACAACAAACTATATAAAGGTCGTTGTTTATGCGGTTCAACCTAATTATATGAATAATTCTAATTTAAAAATATATTTTGGAAAATCCGCATATTCGTACATACATAATATAGGTGGAAAAACAGTAGATTTCAGTACTATGCAAACAATTGGAGGTTCAAAAACTTTTACTGAAGATTTATATGCAAACAGTAAATTAATAGTCATTTCAGATGTTTCATTGAATTCTAGGTTATATATAGATGGTGATACAATGATGAATAATAATTTATTTACATTAGGCGATACATCAATGAATGGAGATGTATTTGTGAATGGTGATGCTTCTTTGAATTCTAGGTTAGTTGTAGGAAGTGATACAACATTAAATAGAAATTTATTTGTAAATAATGATACAATAATCAATGGAAATGTTAATATCGCTAATGATTTGACTATTAATGGAAGATTAACCGTACAAAATTATACGAATCAAAATATTATTAATACAACTACTACAAATTATCAATTAATTGTAAGCGAAGATATATCGTTAAATGGAAGATTAATAACATCAGATGATGTCACCATCAATAAACGATTGTTTACGGTGGGGGATACTTCCCTCAATGGCAATTTATTTGTTGCTTATGATACTTCTTTGAATTCCCGATTGGTCGTAGGAAGTGATGTCACCATCAATAAACAATTGTTTACCGTAGGGGATACTTCACTCAATGGTAATTTATTCGTGGCTTATGATACGTCGTTGAATTCCCGATTGGTCGTAGGAAGTGATGTCACCATCAATAACCAATTATTTACAATGGGGGATACTTCATTGAATGGTAACTTGTTTGTTGCTTATGATACGTCGTTGAATTCCCGATTGGTCGTAGGAAGTGATGTCACCATCAATAACCAATTATTTACAATGGGAGATACTTTATTGAATGGTAACTTGTTTGTAGAATATGATGTTTCCTTGAATTCCGGATTGGTCGTAGGAAGTGATGTCACCATCAATAACCAATTATTTACAATGGGGGATACTTCATTGAATGGTAACTTGTTTGTAGAAAATGATGTTTTCTTGAATTCCGGATTGGTCGTCGGAAGTGATGTCACCATCAATAACCAGTTGTTTACAATGGGGGATACTGCATTGAATGGTACCTTGATTGTAGAAAATGATGTTTTCTTGAATTCCGGATTGGTCGTCGGAAGTGATGTCACCATCAATAACCAATTATTTACAATGGGGGATACTTCATTGAATGGTAACTTGTTTGTAGAATATGATGTTTTCTTGAATTCCGGATTGGTCGTCGGAAGTGATGTCACCATCAATAACCAATTATTTACAATGGGGGATACTTCATTGAATGGTAACTTGTTTGTAGAATATGATGTTTCCTTGAATTCTGGATTGGTCGTAGGAAGTGATGTCACCATCAATAACCAGTTGTTTACAATGGGGGATACTTCATTGAATGGTAACTTGTTTGTAGAAAATGATGTTTCATTGAATTCCGGATTGGTCGTAGGAAGTGATGTCACCATCAATAACCAGTTGTTTACAATGGGGGATACTTCATTGAATGGTAGCTTGTTTGTAGAATATGATGTTTCCTTGAATTCTGGATTAGTCGTAGGAAGTGATGTCACCATTAATAAACGATTATTTACAGTGGGTGATACTTCATTGAATGGTAATTTATTTGTTGTTTATGATACCTCTTTGAATTCCCGATTAGTGGTAGGAAGTGATGTCACCATCAATAACCAGTTGTTTACAATGGGTGATACTTCATTGAATGGTAATTTATTTGTTGCTTATGATACCTCTTTGAATTCCCGATTGGTAGTAGGAAGTGATGTCACCATCAATAAACGATTATTTACAGTGGGTGATACTTCATTGAATGGTAGCTTGTTTGTAGAATATGATGTTTCCTTGAATTCCCGATTGGTCGTAGGAAGTGATGTCACCATCAATAACCGATTGTTTACCGTAGGGGATACTTCATTGAATAGTAATTTATTTGTTGCTTATGATACCTCTTTGAATTCCAGATTAGTGGTAGGAAGTGATGTTACCATCAATAAACGTTTGTTTACTGTAGGGGATACTTCACTCAATGGTAATTTATTTGTTGCTTATGATACCTCTTTGAATTCCAGATTAGTGGTAGGAAGTGATGTCACCATCAATAACCAGTTGTTTACAATGGGTGATACTTCATTGAATGGTAGCTTGTTTGTAGAATGTGATGTTTCCTTGAATTCTGGATTAGTGGTAGGAAGTGATGTCACCATCAATAAACGTTTGTTTACTGTAGGGGATACTTCATTGAATGGTAACTTATTTGTTGCTTATGATACGTCGTTGAATTCCAGATTAGTGGTAGGACGTGATGTGACCATCAATAACCAGTTGTTTACAATGGGGGATACTTCATTGAATGGTAATTTATTTGTTGCTTATGATACGTCGTTGAATTCCAGATTAGTGGTAGGACGTGATGTCACCATCAATAACCAGTTGTTTACAATGGGGGATACTTCATTGAATGGTAATTTATTTGTTGCTTATGATACCTCTTTGAATTCCAGATTAGTGGTAGGAAGTGATGTCACCATCAATAACCAGTTGTTTACAATGGGTGATACTTCATTGAATGGTAGCTTGTTTGTAGAATATGATGTTTCCTTGAATTCCGGATTGGTCGTAGGAAGTGATGTCACCATCAATAACAAGTTGTTTACAATGGGGGATACTTCACTCAATGGTAACTTGTTTGTTGCTTATGATACTTCATTGAATTCCAGATTGGTAGTAGGAAGCGATGTCACCATCAATAACCAGTTGTTTACAATGGGGGATACTTCACTCAATGGTAATTTATTTGTAGAATATGATGTTTCCTTGAATTCTGGATTGGTAGTAGGAAGCGATATCACCATCAATAACCAGTTGTTTACAATGGGGGATACTTCACTCAATGGTAATTTATTTGTAGAATATGATGTTTCCTTGAATTCTGGATTGGTCGTAGGAAGTGATGTCACCATCAATAAACGTTTGTTTACTGTAGGGGATACTTCATTGAATGGTAGTTTATTTGTTGCTTATGATACCTCTTTAAATTCCGGATTGGTCGTAGGAAGTGATGTCACCATCAATAAACGTTTGTTTACTGTAGGGGATACTTCATTGAATGGTAATTTATTTGTTGCTTATGATACCTTTTTAAATTCCGGATTGGTTGTAGGAAGTGATGTCACCATTAATAAACGGTTGTTTACTGTAGGGGATACTTCACTCAATGGTAATTTATTTGTTGCTTATGATACCTCTTTGAATTCCCGATTGGTAGTAGGAAGTGATGTCACCATCAATAACCAGTTGTTTACAATGGGGGATACTTCACTCAATGGTAATTTGTTTGTAGAATATGATGTTTCCTTGAATTCCCGATTGGTTGTCGGAAGTGATGTCACCATCAATAAACGTTTGTTTACTGTAGGGGATACTTCATTGAATGGTAATTTATTTGTTGCTTATGATACCTTTTTAAATTCCGGATTGGTTGTAGGAAGTGATGTCACCATTAATAAACGGTTGTTTACTGTAGGGGATACTTCACTCAATGGTAATTTATTTGTTGCTTATGATACCTCTTTGAATTCCCGATTGGTAGTAGGAAGTGATGTCACCATCAATAACCAGTTGTTTACAATGGGGGATACTTCACTCAATGGTAATTTGTTTGTAGAATATGATGTTTCCTTGAATTCCCGATTGGTTGTCGGAAGTGATGTTACCATCAATAAACATTTGTTTACTGTAGGGGATACTTCATTGAATGGTAGTTTATTTGTTGCTTATGATACCTCTTTAAATGGCAATTTAAATATTGGTAAAGATTTAACTATAATTGGTAGGTTAAACGTAGAAAATTACAAGAATACTAATATTATAAATACAACTGTTAATAATTATCAATTAATAATAAGTGAAGATATATCATTGAATGGCAGACTAATAGTTTCAAGTGATAGTTCACTCAATGGTAATTTATATATTGCGGGTACGTTATCAGCAGCCAATTATGCTACTAATTCTATTCCATCCAGTGCGATTATGGGTGGTGTTGCTAGTTCCAGTTCTCCTGGTGATTTTACAACAAATGGAAATTTATGTGTTCTTTATGATACCTCTTTGAATTCCAGATTGGTGGTAGGAAGCAATGTAACAGTGAATCAACAATTATTTACCATAGGCGATACGACACTGAATGGTAATTTAACTGTAATGAATGAAACAATATTTAATGGTCCGATTACTTTATATGATGATTCAACTATTACTACGAATAACATATTACCATTGGATTTGTATAATAATTTTATTACCAATTGGACGCTATTATCATCGTCAAAATCGTATAGAGGAGTGGCGATGTCCGCTAACGGACAATATCAATTAGCATGTGTAAATAGTGAGTATTTATATCGTTCAAGTAACCATGGTATATCATGGACGGCGGTTGCTACTGATGCAACACGTAATTGGTTTAATGCTGCTATGTCTGCCAATGGAAAATATCAATCAGCTGTATTATACTCAGGTACAAATTCTGCTGGTACCGTTTATTATTCAAGTGATTATGGTGTTACTTGGTCTGCTGCAAGTGGTACATCAACCAGTCCAAACTGCCAATCTATTGCAATGTCATCAACCGGTCAATATCAAGTAATGGCTGATTATAATAATGGTGTATATGTATCAAGTAATTATGGTGTGACCTGGTCTCTAAAAGAACAAGCAACTACTTTTCTAGGGGTAGCCTGTTCTGCTACAGGAAAATTTATGTTAGCAACCAGGATTGGAACTAGTTTATACTATTCAAATGATTACGGTAATATATGGAATACTATATCAACATCTATAGCACCCGGCGGTCAACCTGCTTTTGTCTCAATGTCAGCAAATGGTAAATATTGTTCTTATACTACTCAAAATAATGCTGGTGGAACCGGATATATATATAGGTCATCCAATTATGGAAGCACCTGGACGGCAGTAGCAACAGATGCGAGTAGGTATTGGCAGGAAATCAAAATGTCGGCAGATGGAAAATATCAAATAGCCGGATTATATAGTGAAACCGGACTATACAAATCATTAGATTATGGGTTAACATGGACTCTTGAAACTAGCGCGTCCAGTTATAATAATAAGTTTTATATGGCAATATCCAGTAACGCACAATATGTATTATTATCATCATCTGATGGCAAATTAAACCAATCCATAACGCCATATAATAATTTAAGTGTCAACGGAAATATTTCAAATATAACATCCATAAATAATATAAAACTAACACAACCATCCACCAGTGCCACGTTGACAATCGGTAGTGGTACAACACTAAAAAACAGTGGAAATATTAATTTAATAGGGAATACAACAGCTGCCGCACAAACAATAACCTTACCACAAGTAACCGGAACGTTGGCAACATTAGCAGGCAGTGAAGCATTCACAAATAAAACAATAAGTGGGTTAACAGTATCAACAACTACTGGAACGTTGACAATCGGTAGTGGTACAACACTAACAAACAGTGGAAATATTAATTTAATAGGGAATACTACAGCTGCCGCACAAACAATAACATTACC
>Ga0214923_10001967_pt1 | contig 28261 bp, 26 predicted proteins | sample LL1510_MetaG_FD_177993 | JGI IMG/M metagenome (GOLD analysis project Ga0214923, IMG submission 177993) | Freshwater microbial communities from Lake Lanier, Atlanta, Georgia, United States - LL-1510 | ecosystem: Environmental > Aquatic > Freshwater > Lake | place: USA: Georgia | collected...
AGCTGAAGGAGCCGCTGGAGTAGCCGCTGGAGTAGCCGCTGGAGTAGCCGCTGGAGTAGCCGCTGTAGTAGCCGCTGTAGTAGCCGCTGGCGCATCATCGTCATTAATAAAGTCTGCGCCCTGGTCGGCATCGTCCTGATCGTCGCGGTCATTGCGCTGGCCTACCACATTGCGCTGGCCTACCACATTTCGGCGGTACAGCGTCGCCTCCCCCTCATCGTTTTCACTAGTAAACACCTCGTGAGGAATTTGGTACTCTCTCAACCCGGGCAGGAGACCCCTCACCCCTTCGAACAAGTACCCCTCCCCCCTGCGCACCGGGGTAAAGTGGATTTGGGCGGTGTTGTACAGTATAATGAACGGCCACTCATCGCGGTAAATATACAAACGAACCTTTCCGGTGTTGTCTTCCCCCACAATGACCACCACGTTCACCTTAAACAGTCGTATCATAAACATGAGCGCATCGTCCCAGACGTCCTTGTTTACGTCCCTATTGAAAGCGGGGCGGTTGGCAATCTTGAACGCGGGCGTTTTGGAATACTCAAGGTACAAGAGGGTGCGGAACATGTGCCCTAGACGGCCTCGATCTTTCTTCGGCAAGGTTTGGATCATCCCCACCGTGGCAAAGAGGAACGAGTGGAAAAAACACGACCCGTCCCCTTGGACATCGATCGAGGTAAAGTCTCCTGCGGGGTTTAATTTGGCGGGGATACTGTACGCGCGCGATTCATCTACCTCTCTCAACTGGTTGGACACTTGGGGAATGACGAACGCGGACTGGTGTTTCAGTATGTACTGGGCCACCGTGTCTAAACATGCGCGCCCTTTGACCTCCCATATTCGGCTCATATACTACTACGATATATTAGTTTTTGTACGGTGGCGGTAGGGCGCAACAATTTCGTCGACGGTCATGGGAATCGCGGGAAGGTCCCTGGCATGGGCGACCGTGTGGACCTTGACGGGCGGCACCACGAGCGGCATGTTGCGGTTGTTGGCCACCATGCAGACGATGGCGTCGCTGTGGACCCATATCGCCGACTCGGGGAACCCTCCAATCTTGGCCCAGGACTCCCGGTCCATCAACATGATGTCCCCCGACTTGTATGCGACCGCCTCCAGCGTCCTGTCCGTCCCGAGCTTCGGGTTCACGCACACGTCGTTCTCGTACATGAAAAAACGGTAGAAGACGGCGGGCCGCACCTGCGGCAGCCACTCGAAAAAGTCGGCCTTGAAGAAGACGTCGCAGTTGGTGATGCAGACGAATTCGTACTTGGCCTCTTTCAGCCCCGCGTTCTTGCCGTAGGCCTCGATCATGTTGTACCCGTGCGGGTTCGCGTAGGCGGCCTTGTACTCCAGGACCCGCGCGTTGCGCGCATGCAGGTACTCCTCGGAAAGACAATCCTTCAAAAATTTAACGTTCCTATGGTCCTGGTCTTCCACGACCACCACCTCGTACGGGACCGGGCACTGGAGGAGGGAGTCTAAATAGACCCGCAAGTGCGCGTCGAAGTCGACGTACGCGCCCATCAGTTTGATGCAGGTGACGAAGGTTATTTCGGGCCGTTCCTCCAGGCAGCCCCGGCAGCGCTCGTTTTTGCCGAAGACCAACACGTTGTTGTCGCACTTGCAGTAGTAGATGATGCTGTCGTTGAAGCACGCCGAGCAAATGCCCGCGTGGTTCACGGTGTTTCGCTTGGTGCAATGAACACAGTACGACGCCATGATAACGTCGGTACTCTTTATCTTTATATATTTCGCGACCAATTCGTTTTGAAAGATTAAAAAAATTTAAGCGGGCTTCTGCCCCACGGCAAAGTAGTAGAAAGCGGCGATTCCGCCACTTGCAGCCCAAGAAAACCCGGAACGGGTGGCGACCCCGGTCACGTTCACCCGTCCGGTCCCGTCGCCGATGGGCGTGAGCATTACCGCCACCTCGGCCCCCGCGGGGAACGGGGTCGGGACGTTGTTTAATAGAAAAGAAACTGTCCCGGTCGAGGAGGACACCACCGCCGCCCCCGCCCTAAAGGGGTACTGCCAAGCTGGAGGGGCGCTCGGCCCCTGCGACACTAAAAAGGAGTTGACCCCCCCATACTGCGCGGGGACGTACTTCGGTTGGTAGTAGTTGTACGGGGCAAAGTTGGTGTTCCCGTCGATTCGGATCGATTTGTGCACGCCCCCGGACAGTTGGTTCATGGGGAAGACCATGTTGTTGTTCTGCCCCCGGGCCCGTTTGAGCGCGCGGTTGTTCGCCAGGTTGCTCACCGCCGAGGGGTACCCCTGCTTCTTCGAGCCCCCCGCGGTGTTCAGGTTCACGTTCGCGTTGTAGTTGGTGCTCCCCGCCGTTCCTGCGCCGATGATTCGGGCTTTGCTCATACAATTAGAACTATAAATTTACACGCCGATTGCAAAGATATTCAATTGAGAGGGGAAGGACCCGGAAGAGGAGACGTAGGTGAACCCCGTGGACGTGCTTGTCCGCAGCGTCATCGTGTGGTTCCCGGTCGCGTCCAACGCGGTGAGCACGACGGTGGGCGTAGTTGTAAAGGTCGACGCCGGGTAACTGTACGTGCCGTTCACCCCGCTGGTCAGTTGAACCCCGAACGTCTTGGTCCCCACGGTCGAATTGAACACGTAGCCCGTAAGCCCTCCCTGCCGAAAGACGGTTGATGGGTTGGTTTGACTTATCACCAGGTATCCTCCTCCGGTCATCGAAGGCGTCGGAGGCGTCAAAACAAACCCGACGGTTTGCCCGGGGGTTATCGTGTAGGTCGCCGCCCCGCCTCCATTTTGCCCCCCCACGAACGATTTGGTTAAGGCCCCCGCCGCAGTCGCGCAAGTAAGAGCCGCTGTTCCACCATTGGTAACGTAGACGTATTTACCAACATCCGCCTCGTTCGGGAACGTTAACGTGGTGGGGGTGCTGTACGCCGTGGAGCATTGGTAGAAAGCGTTCCGCCCAGCCGTCACTGGTATGGTTGGGTCGGGTGTTGTAAAAGTTCCCCCTGCGATCCCTCCACTGAATAAAATGGAGCCCAACGTCAAGGCGTTCGGGATGCTCACGCTTCCGTTCAACGTGCTGGAAGAGGTCGCGTTCCCTACCTGTACCGTGGTCGCCGCGGCACCGATGGTAATGGCCGCCCCCGTCAACGACGAGACGTCGCTCCAGGCAGTGTAGGCCCCGTCGCTCGTCAAGACCTGGCCCGCCGCCCCCGTAGAGGTGCCATCTGAAATTTGTAGAGTGTCGCTCGGGTTGATGAAGACGGCCGCCGTGTCGAGCTGCGAGGGGAGGGCGCTCCAGACGGGGGCGGCCGTAGACCCTGATGTTTTCAAAAACTGACCGTCCGTTCCGAAGGCGCCCCCCTGTAAAGTGCTGTCTACCGGGTTGAACTCGGCCCCCCACCCCAAGGCACCGTTGGGGTTCACCTGCATCCCCTTGCTTCCATTTTCATAGGTAATTACCACGGATTTGTCCGCGGAAGAAGACGAGTTCGTCCCGATGATTTGGTGCCCCGAGCTGGAGGTGTAGCCCGCGCCTCTAACCTCAAAGAGGGTGTTGTAGCGCGGCGTGGCCACCTGACTGACTTGGCCCACCGCCATGTAGTCGCCGTCTTTCTCGCAGATGGCGATGATGTTGGACGACTGCGCGGTCGGGGAAATGTTTTGGAAGATGACTTCGGCAAAGCCGTCGCTTACCCCGGGATCTACCCCGACGTCGTTGTAGACGAGGAGGGCGTCGCCGTACGCGGGGTTAGCGGGGTATTCATTTCCGTTGGCAATACCCACAAGAGTATGGGTCGCGTTCAGGTTCAGCGTACGGGTGTTGACCTCAAAATCGTTATCCCCGTCCGAGGTTATGTTATTAGGAGTGATGGTCATTCGTTGAGAGGTAGTGTCATTGTCCAAAATAATACTTGCGTCGGTGGTCGACATTTGAATACCTGTACTCAAAGAAGGGTCGCTGGTATAGTCGGTTGAAATCAAACTCAAACCCCCCGCCGTCATTTCGGTGTAAGCAAGAATGTTAGAGTTAAGATCGGCACTTTCTGTATTACGAACGGCGCAAACACTGCTATCAAAGGTGCTATTCTTAAACGCAATGTTGTCGTAAAATTGTAATCCGGAATCCCTCAAATAGCACTCATTGTTTGCCCCACCCATGATTTGTTTCATGGTAATAGTGGGCGCGGACGCGTCTGTTTGAATTTGTCTTCCGTTGTTCCCTTCAAAATCCCCGTCCGTGATGGTTATGTTCGCCCCCATCACGTTCGTCGTCGTGGCGGCAGACAGTGTAATGGTTTGGTCTGCGTCGGCGACAGGGCTGACTGCAAGAACACTGGCGAGAGAGGGGGGCGACACCGCCGCCCAGTCGGCGGAACCGTCGGCCTGGTAGGTCAGGACCTCGCCCGCGGCGCCAGTGCCCTGGTTGATCTGGAGAATGGGGGCCGAGACGGTAAACGTTCTCCCCACGCCTTTCACCGTAACAGAAATGTCGCCGTCGGTTGTATCCAAAGAGAGGTCTTTGTCGGTACCTGCCGCACTGATGGCCAACGACCCCGACGCGATGGTAGCGCCGCCGGAGAACGTGAGACTGGCTTCGTCCAACTGCGCCGAAACCGCGCCGACTTGCACGGTGATCCCCGTGGCCGTCGTGCTGCCTACATCGCACACCTGTTGGAGGTTTGGCGTTTTTGGGGTCGTCCAAGCGAGGTTGCCGCCTACGTCTTTGCCTAGGACCTGGCCTGCCGCCCCAAGGTCAATCCCAATTTGAAATTTATTTCGTTCTATGATCAATGACCTACTCCCACCCGCAAAGGTGCTGTCGTAAAGGTTGATTTGATTCGGGTATATGGAGGTTTGTTTTGGCTGGCCGCCGTTCTCGTCGTACACTCTCATATGATCTTTGGTGTATTCCGCTTCATAACTTCCTCCTGCATACGCCAAACTGTCTTTCTCTAACGTTGCCGTTACAGTACTCCCATTGGTCAAGTTGGTGAGAACCAACGACGTGGGGGAAAGATTGCTGGTAGTTGTAGTGGTAAAGGGTGGGAAAAAGGTGGTGACGTTTTGGGCGGTAAACCCGTCTCTCGCCATTTGCGAATAGTTTGAGGTTCCTGCTTCCTGGATTTTAAAAGAAGAGTTTGCGACGCCACTTCCGTTGGTGATGGCCTCTTCCAAGGTCGTGGCTCCAACGTCCGCCCAGGTAAGTGTCCCTGTCTCCCCCCCGGAAGTGAGAATCTGTCCTGCCGTTCCATATTGAAAGTTGTTGCCGTCGTAGATTCCTATTCCATTTGCGGTGAAGCGGTTTGATTTTGGGGTGAGGCCTGTCCTATCTTGTTGAACGACTAAATAAGATGGGTATATGTCTATCGTGTCCGCCATACCAATAGTATTTAATGTTGGGTCTGTTTTACCAACACGAATGGAGGTCGTCTGTATATCTATTTCATCGATTACGCCCGTGATGGTGTCATTCTGCACAAGAGATAAATTGGTGTCGTTCACCTTAAACTCGACGATGGACTCATCGGGGGTTGAAGAGAGTTGAGACTTTATTTGAAAAACGCCTCCGCTGTCATTAAGAATGGTTTGTGTTCCATAGGGGCGTTTGGAATAGGCGGCCCTACTTAATTGAATCGTTTGGTCCGCGTCGGCCACATTCCCCGCGGTAAGAACGCTCGCGAGGTTTTGCGACCCTCTGGTCGTCCAAGTAGGCGGGGCGGCGCCTCCTTGGGAGGTCAACACTTGGCCCGCCGTCCCAAAGGCCCCGTCCTGCAAGGTCACCACGCCCGCCGAGACGGCCGCGGCCGAATCAAAAGCGACGGCGCCTAAAGGGTTCACCTGCAGGCCCTTCGTTCCGCTCGAGTAGGTGATGACCGTCGATTTGGCCGAAGTCGACCCGAGGATCAGGTGGCCAATGGTTGAGAGGTACCCCGCCCCTCGAATGTCAAAGAGGGTGGCGCCGAGGGCCGTCCCGGTTACTTGCCCCACCGTGGTGATGTTGCCGCCACTGTGCATGGCTACACGGTTATTTACACTGAGGGTAAAGTCGTCGGTCGGGGTGAAGAGGGCCCTTGATTCCGAGATCTTGGCGGCGATGTTGGCCCAGGTGGTCGTGTTGCCGTTGTACACTAAAGACGCCGCGCCCACCGTCAAACTGTGGGCCCCGTCCGCCCACGTCTCGGCTCCTTGGGCGAGCGGGAAGTGGAGGAACGCCCCGGTTTCGCCCTTGGGTTGGTAGTAGTCGTAGGGGGCGAATTTGGTGGTGCCGTCGTAGATCCGGATCGGTTTGTGCACCCCACCCTGCATCTGGTTCATGGGAAAGATGATGTTGTTGTTCTCTCCGCGGGCCCGCGTGTTGGTCGCTCGGTTGTTCACCAAGTCGCCTACGGCGGACGGGTACCCCTGCTTCTTTGGGCCGCCCGCCGTGTTCAGGTTCACGTTCGCGTTGTAGTTGGTGCTGCCTGCCGTCCCTGCCCCGATGATTCGGGCCTTGCTCATACCTAAAGGTAGTGAAATTAAATAGGAAGGGGGGAGCGCACTTTTTACTCGCTTTAAGTTATATGGAGGATTTCACCAAATATCAAATTTTTGTATATCTAAGCATCGTGGTCGGGGTGCTGGTCGCGGCGTTCAACCCGACGGTGCAGACCTGGTTCCTCGACCACCTCATCGTGCTGGGCGTGCTGTCGCTGGTGGCGCTGCGCTTCGCGCTGCCCGCGGGGTTCGTGTGGGCGGCGGCGGCCGTCTACGTGGGCAGCATGGTCTGGCTCGACCTGCAGATGCCCGCGCACCAGCTCGCGATGGCCCTCGGGTGCATCCTGCCCGTCGTGGCCGCGCCCTACCTGCTCGAAAAGGTGGACTCGCCCGAGCTTGAGATTGGCGGGTTGGTCGTCTACACGGTCGTCCTCTTGGCCTTGACGGCGAGCTACATCCAGGAGCCGCACGCCGCGATCCTCGGCGCCATGACCTTTTTCGCGCTCATGGCCCTCTTTTTGAACAAGTTCATCTTCGAAACTCCGGTGCTCCCGTACATCTCCGACGTGCTCTTCCTGCTCGTCTGCGGGACGGCCTTCGCGGGCGCCTCGGTCTACGCCTTCAACACGGCCACGCAGCTCGGGCAGAGCGACAAGGCCTACAAGTTTACGGGGGTCTTGCTCTTCTTCATCGCCGTGGGGGGCCTGGTCTGGCTGGTCACCGTCTTCCAGGTGCGTCCGGACTACTTCAGCACCACCAACTTTGTCCTGAAATGGCTCGTGGCGGCGGCCTGCATGGCCCGCGACTTTGTCACCGTCACCCTGCGGCAGGAGAAGCGGGCCGCCTGGGTCATCTTGTTTGTAGAAATTTTGTTCATCGTTCTTTACTTTTACCAGTCGCAGCTCAACGAGGTCCGCACCAAGGGCGGCAACGGCACCACCGTGGTGGCCGACCCCGTGAAGTTGAACAAGGCCGCCTCCTACAACCTGGACAACTACAACTACAACTACGCCCTTTCCTGTTGGGTCTACCTGGACCCGCAACCCCCGGAGCAGACGCCGTTGGCGACGACCTACGTGAACCTCCTCTCGAAGGGCGCCACGCCCTCGGTCATGTACAACGCCGCGCAGAACAGCCTCCGCATCTCCGCGGTCGACGCCAGTGGCGACCGCATCTTGGTCGACGACATTGCCCGCGTGCCCCTCCAAACGTGGAACAACGTGATCCTGGTCTGCAACCAGAGCTCCTTCGACGTCTTCTGGAACGGGGAGCTCCGCAAGTCCGCCCGCATCATCCCGAACATTGACCCCGCCACCTTGGTGGTCGGCGAGGACGGCGGCGCCCGGGGGAAAATTTGCACCGTCATGTTCTTTCGAGGCGTCACCTCGGAGAAGCAGGCCAACTTCGACCCCGTCACCACCCAAAAGATCTTGTCCCTCTACCACGACTTTAAGGCCAAGGACCCGCCCGTTTTTTAGCTACACGCGCAATGTTTTGTAGACGAACAGGGTCGGGTCGGTCGGGACCCTTTTCTGGGTGCTGACGCCCCCGTAGCCGATGTGCGTGCACCCTTCCCCTCCCAGGTTGGCGATGGTCTGCAGCGCAAACTCTTCCACGCAACACTCGAACCGGAAGAGGTTCATCCGTATCTTCGGATGTTGTTCTAAAAACTGTAATAGGTGCACGCACACCCCGTGCTTGAACACGACCCCTTCATGCGGGGATTTGTAGAACTCGCCGTTCTTGACCAAACAAAACTTTGCCAAACGGGTTTTCAACATCTGGGGCCACCACCAGTCTTGGGGTTGCTCCGGGAGGATGGGCGGCAAATGGCTCAATTTGGAAGCGTCCAACTTGTTGTAAAACAAGTTTCTGGAGGATAAAACGACGAAGTAATCAAACGCCCAGCGAGCCTTGGCTAACTTCATGTTCGAGTGAATGCCTCGGGTCAACGACCCGTGGAACCTGCGTTTATTGATGATTTCCGGGTTGACTACGACGTTCTTCAATGGCAGACCCTTCAATTCGTTGAACATGTAGTCGTTGCAGCTTAGAATGACCACATAGTCGGTCACGTATTCCTCAAAGTTCGAAAGTTGTCGTTTCAAAAACGAAACCTTTTCGTGGACGTTCACGGAAAGGACAATCATATATACTTACATTAGATGAAGACCCGACGGTGCTCGGCGTTTTGCAAGAGGGAGCACCGCTTCACCTACGCCGCCTGCCTGCAGAGCCACTGCAACCCCGCCTGCGACGGGTACAACTTCGCCGGGAACAAGCGCCAACGCCAAAACTTTCTCAAAAAGATAAAAAGGGGGTTCCACAAAACCTATTCGAAGGCCCGCATGGCCGAGTTGAAGAAAAAGGGAGCATTGTCGGGGTGTGCGGTAGATTACCCGTAAATTTAAAAAAAAACCTTAAACTTATAATGAATTTCATTTCTATTGGAGGGTGGTGTGGGACCAAACTCGCGCTCGTAGCCAACGGGTTATTCGACGAACCCTCCCTGCCGTTCGACAGCGTACGAAGTTCCCTAGAAGGGGTCATCGACTGCATTCAACACGACTTTAAACATTTTTTCCCGCTGGAGTTGTCCCCCTGCGCCATAAACAAATACAAAAGGTGTTTTATCGGGGAACACGTAGGGTTTTTCCACCACGACTTATCCAACGCCCCGGTGATTGAACGTTTTAAACGGCAATTCGAACGGTTTGATGCAAAAATTAAAAAGGATCATTGTGTCTTTTTACGAACCGTAGTGCGCGACCACCCGGACGGTGAGTTGGCCCTGTATAAACAGTTGCAACAAGTCCTGGATCAAAAGTACCCGGGCCTTTCTTACATCATCTGTTTCATCCTTCCAAATCAACCTCGAACCCAATACTGGAAACATCTGGACCACCGAACCTTTTTATTTACCGTGAACGATAGATCTCACAAAATTTTCAGGTTGAAGGGCGAATATCGCCCTATTTTCGATTTTATTATGAATAACCAGTTGTTCGAGCGGATACCTCCGGCCAACGACCTCAAGCTCGCCGAGTTGTCGTCCCGGTTGTGGTTGATGGGCGGAAAGCCCGTGGTCGGTAGTAAAATTAATATACCCCCTAAATGCATAGATGGACACGCCGAGCCTCCACCACATCAACGGGCACACGGTCATCTTGCACCCCACCCCGAGCAAGACGGTCTTCATCGAGTGCAGCGTGAACGCGGGCTTCATGCAAGAGACGAAGGAAACGTCGGGCCTCAACCACCTGCTGGAGCACCTGTTGACCGAGGCGTGGCCCAAGTGCGGCAAAAGCTGCAGCGAGTACTGGAATTTGAAGGGGGTGCCGATGAACGCCAGCACGGACATGACCCTCATGACCTACCACGTCTCTGGGCTCACGACCTACGTGAAGGAGATGGTCGCCTACATTGGCAGCATCACGGACAAGCCCGTGTTCAAGCTGGCCTCTTTGGCCAAGGAAAAGGAGGCCGTTATCGACGAACTCCTCGAACTGGACAACGACCCCTCTTCTAAGCTCTTGGACACCCTGAATCAGCATTTTTACAAGGGGGGCATCCAATACGCGGAGAACTACAAACTCCAGATCGCCAACCTGTCGCACTTTAGCATCAAAGACATCAAGGCGGCGTACAACGCCGAGTTCAACACCCGGAACATGTTGTTCATCGTGTCGGGCACGTTCCACCCGCGCGAGGTGCTGGCCGCGTTCGCCGCCGTGCTGCGCAAGCCCGTGGGCGGGTCGGTGGTGCCTCCCTCGTGCTTCACCAACAAGCGCGCCATCATCTACCTGCCTCGGCGCGACGCGAGCTCCACGGAGCTCAAGATCGCCTTTCCCTCCTCGGTGATGGCGGGCGACCACGACCACCTCTTCTTGTCCCCGCTCAAGACGATACTGAACGACGTCCTCTTCGACGTGCTGCGCACCCGCCACGCGCTGGTCTACGGGATCGACCTCGAGTGCGAGACCACGACCTGCGGCACCTCGGCCGTCTTCACCCTCACGGTCCGGAACGAGAACGTCGTCAAGTGCCTGAGCGTGTTCCGCGCGACCCTGCGCCACTTTTTCGCCCACGCTTTCCCGCCCCAACGAGTCGCCGCCGTGAAGAACGTCGAGCTCACCCACTACTACAAGGAACACCCCTACGCCCACTACTACACGCTGCAGTACATCAACCAGCTCAGCACCGCGGAGCCCGTCATCGTGACGCGCAAGCAGCGGATCCACCGCATCATGAAGATGACCGCGGACGATTTGAAGCGCACCCTCCACCACGTCATCGACTTTTCCAAAATGCTCTTGGTCTACCAGGGAACCACCGAGTTTGAGTTGTCTTCCATTTTTAAAAACTAACGCCAGTTTTATATGGAGTCTTTAACCCCGTTGAGTTCCAAGTTGAGCAGCGCGCTGACGCCGTTGAGTTCCAAGGTGAGCAGCGCGCTGACGCCGTTGAGTTCCAAGTTGAGCGGCGCGCTGACGCCGTTGAGTTCCAATTTGAGCAGCGCGCTGACGCCGTTGAGTTCCAATGTGAGTGGCACGCCGTTGAGTGGCACGCCGTTGAGCGAGCCTGCTCGGCCCATGTGGCAGGTCGCCCTGGCCGTCGGCGTCGTCGGCGTCGTCCTCTACGCCTGCTACCTCTACTTGTGGCCGCCCCTCGCCCAAATGTGGAACACGCCCAAACTGCCCCCGCCCGCGAAAAAGCCCGCCCCGCCTCCCGCCGTGAAGCCCGAGCCCACCCCGAACGACACGGGCTTCTGCTACGTCGGGGAGTGGCAGGGCGTCCGCAGCTGCGTAGAGATCAAGGGGGGGTCCTGCGCGGGCGACCTCTACCCGACGGCCGAGCTGTGCCACGACCCGAACCTTCGTCAGTAGGTGATCGTCTCCTCACTCTTGTTGTCCCGAAGTAACTTGTAGTGGACTGACGTGTCGATCGCCAGCTGCTTCACCCGCACGCCGAACACCTCCGCGTTTGTGCTCGAAATGAGCACCGACATGTTGATGTCCGGAATCGGAACGAAGGGTGTGGTAAGGTCGTACGTCGGCACAAAGACCACATTCTCGCCGACCCCGACCAATATCCCGACGTAGTTTTTGTAGCTCCCGTTGTAGATCCAGGGAGAGGGCGGGGTCAACACCACCCAAATAGGGGGAAACGTCTTTTCCCCCGTCTGCTTGTACCGCTCGAGCGCCGCCGTCGGCAGGATGTGCTTGCCCCAAACAGAGGCCGCCTCGTAAAAGTCGGCGACCAGGTGGGTGTAGATGCACTGGACGTTGACGACGGCGCTGAAGAGTTTACTCTCTTGCGGGAGGAAGATGCTGTAGAGCTTCAACGTGTCGACGATGTTGGTCACCTCCTGAATGTCCCCCGGGTACGGCGACAACTTGTACGGGAAGTCAAACCTCTCCGACTTGAAGTTGCCGGGCTTGGTGTCGTTGCCCGCCAGGTAGGTGCGCTTGACCACCTTCTGGGTCAACGGGACCGACGCCAGCCGCACCCCGACGGGCACCGGGAGGTTGCGGCTCTGCCGAACTTCGGCAATCGCCTTCTTCAGGTCCGCGCACGTCTGGATGTTGTAGACGGCCAAGTACGGGAAGACCAGCGGGTCGACCTTGTACAGGACGTTGTTTAACAGAATGGTGTTCTCTTTGGAGACCCACCCCGCCCTTTTCGGAGGCGCGGTGCTCGGCGGGTTTTTTAGGACCACGTACTTTAACTTTTCAGCGTACGGAATGGTCGCAAGGTCTCGGGGGATCGGGCAGTTCGTGCACGGCCTGTCGCAGCGGTAGACCTCGCGGCTCCATGTTCGGGTGGGCTCCGGCGACCCCGTCTCGAACAACACGTAGGTGCCGTCCGAATTGTATGCGTGCATAAAATATACGGATATATTACAATGCCGGAGATTAACCCAATCGTCGTGGACACGGTCGACTCTTCCTCGGAAACCACCGTGGACCATTGGTCGACGGACATTGAGAACATCCTCCACGACATTCGGTCCAACGCCGAAATATTAGCGATCCACCACAAGAGGGGCTACCTCGTCCTCCAGTCCCAGCTCGTCTATTTCCGCGTCCCCCTCATCATCCTCTCCGCCCTGAACTCCGTCTTCAGCGTGGGCCTGGCCGTCTACATTGAGCAGGAGACGGTCTCCACGGTGAACTGTCTCATCTCCCTCATCTGCGCCTGCATCTCCTCCGTAGAACTCTTCCTTCAAATTCAAAAGAAGCTCGAGCTGGAGCTCACCTCCTACCACGGCTACTACCTGCTGGGCACCAAAATCAGCGCCACCCTCAAGCTCTCCCGCGAGCACCGCGAGATCGAGGGCATCTCCTTCCTGAACACGACCATCTCCGAGTACAACAACCTCTTCGAGCAGTCCTGCGTCAACAAGCAGGACATTGACGACAAGGTCGTCGCCGTCAGCGGCAGCGCCCTCAAAATGCACCCTAAACGGACGCCGCTGATGTCCCCTCGCTCCCCTGTATGACTTTCCCCGCGCTGCGCGTCGCGAGGGCGGTGTAGAACCGCATCCCGATGTAGATGACCAGGTAGAGCAGGACGTAGAGCAGGAGAATGTCGCGAATGTGCGCGCGCATGACCACCATGAACCCGAGGAGGAAGAGGACCTTGATCCAGAGCGTGTAGTTGGCCGCCTTGTACTCGGCCATGTAGTCCGACAGGAGTTGCCTGGACGTGGCGTCCAGGCCCTCGTACGACTCGGCGGCCATCAAGTTCTTGGTGCTGCCCCGCAGGTCGGCGATCCGGGCTTGCCCTCGAATGATGAGGGTGTTCAACCGCGCGAGCTCGACGTCAATCTTCGTCTCCAGGGTGTCGATGCCCGCGATCGCCGAGTTCAACTTGGCCACGGCGGCCGAGTACGCCTCGTCCTGCCGAGGGTACAGCTGCGCCACCGCGTCCACCGCCGCCATGAACCTGCTCTTGACGGCGTCGCACTGCACCGTCAACTTCTTGTACGCCTCCTCGGAGATCTCTTGTTGGCTCGCGAGGGTCCTGGCGTACTCTCTCAAATTCGCCACGTTCATGTACTAAACACATGTTTTTTTAGACGTCCTACCGCCCCCTTTTTTTGTATTTACTACGTGTATGAAAGTACACACAATCCATGGCGGGTCCCTCTACCACTACGCACACTTTTTGTGCGACTGCTTGTACCCGGAGGTCATCTACGAGCTTTACCGTCAACCCTGCGTGTACCGGGTAAAGTCGCTGGGCCAGACCCTGGGCGCCTTCAGCACGATCTATGAAGAGGTCATGCAGAATAAGTCGGTCGAGGTCGCGAAGGACGTGTTCGACCAGATGCCGGACCCCCCGGTCATCGTAAGAAACCTTCGGCGGCGTAACCAGCGCAACAGAGAACTACACCACATGCCCGTCTTCCGGAACTACGTGTTCCAGCGGTACAACATCAACCCCGACGTCTACGACCCCCACTACCCGAGCATCGTTCTCATCAAACGGGGCTCCGCGGTCCTGCTGACCGACAAGGACTTTTGCAACCTGAAGACCCGCAACGGTAACAGAAGAAGGGAAATCGCCGACGTGAGCCAAATAGAGGCGGCTCTACCGCCGAGCGCCAAATCCTACTTTCTGGAAGAGCAACCCTTCATAGAACAAATAAAAATTTTCAACAACGCCAAAGTCATCATCCTCGCCCACGGCGCGGCCATGAGCAACATGTTCTTTTGTAAAAAGGGGGCGACCATCGTCGAAGTGGTGTGTGGCAAAAAATGGGCCTTTTTCGACACCCTTTCCCGGGTGTTACAGCTGAACCACCTCAAAGTAGAAGAGAACACGCCCGAGGCCGTCATCCGGACGATCCAAACTGTCTTGCCAGCAGATTCTTGTTCTGATTGCACTGCAGCATCAACTGGATGAACCCCCCTTGCGAAACGCTCAACACCGATTCCGCCATGCCGATGAGATAGATGTCGCACAACATGTCCATAAATTTGACGGCGTTCGGGACGGAGGACATGTGGAGCGGTCGGTCGCCCTTTTGAAAGGTTATAAAGTTCTTAACCGCCACCCCTTTTGACCGGAAGAACACGAGGACTTCTTGGCAATCGGTCGCTAAATACACCTCGGGGCACGCGTGAATCGTCGCCTTGTGCTCTTCGTAGAGGGCCTTGTAGTCGCACGTGTAGTCGGTGTTGCGTACTTGGATGCCCAAGTACGTTGGTCCCAGGAGGGCCCGTCGGCGGTGGCACTCCTGCTTGACGCCCTCCTGGATGATCAATTGGCTGAAAATGGGGTACGAACACGGGAAAAAACGGAGGTTTCTAACGCAAATCATCGTGTGGTTCCCCCTCAGCCGCCCGAAATAGGTTATCGGGGGATTGCGTTTAGGAGGGATCGTCAACGTAATCGGGTGTTTGGCGAGAAGGGCGCGAATGGCCGCGCCGTCAGTTATGATATACGGTTGGGGGAACGTGAAATACTTTGAAAAGTCAACCCCGTACTGTCCCCTTTCCCCGTCGACCAACAAGACCACATTGTACGTTTGGCAAACTTGCACGAACCAAATGATGCGGCCCATCAAGTCGTTGAACCCGTGGGTCGGAATGTAGTAAATGTACATACTGTATTACAACATTTTTTTTAAACGCAAACCCTGTAGTAGTCGGACTCCATCGAGATCTTGCTCTTTCGGAGAATGTGGCAGACCATCCCCGGGCGCAGGCCGATCAGCACCGACACCGGGTCGTACCGACTGATTTCCGGCAGCTGGGCGAGCGTGGCGTTGTACTTGGTGAGGACGGCCGTTTTTTCCTCCTCTGTCAAGATCGTAAAGGTCGGGTTCATCTGGTGCTTCAGTATGTTGTACTGGAGGCGCTTGATGTTGATGGTCATGATGTAGTACCCGTAGGTCGACCAGATCCGCTCCAGGTGCTCCTGGGTGCTGTCCGTGAGCTCGTCCTTGGTGATGATCAGCAGGTCGTCCCCCTTGGACAAAATGTCGCTCTGGTAGAACTTGTCCACCAGGTCGTTGAAGTTGGGCTTGCCCGAGAGGGAGTACTTGACGAACACCTTTTTGCCTCGAGCGTCCGTGAGAAGGAGGTCGAGCTGGTTCTGCTCGTACATGTCCCCGACGTGGGCGATGCTGTAGTTGTTGTACTCTTCGACGTTGAACCCGCGCCCCGCCAAGACGTCCAAGAGGATGGTCCTCGATTTGAAGATGGTCGAGATGGTCGCCATTTTTGTGTTGTGTATGTAAAGAAAAGAACGTTTTTAAATTTTCAAATTTACAATCTTTTTCTCTGGGTCAGAAGTAGACCCCACCGAGACTTCGGATTTATTGTCCAGCACGCTGTTGGGCGCCGTTGGGGCGGGCGCGGTCACATCCCGGGCGATTATCTGCGTGCCGTCACTGTCAACCATCAGCTTTTCGTTTGGACCGAGTTTAATCTCGGGTTCTTCCGCTGGAGTCTCTGTTGGCGTGGTTCCTGGGTCTTCACCTTCTTTTGCTGGGGTTTCACCTTCTTTTGCTGGTGCTTCTTTGGCTTCACCTACTGTTTCTTTGGCTTCGCCCTCTCCTTCCTTGGCTTCTTTGGGGATGGTGTCCTCTTTGGCTTCTTTGGCTTCGCCTTCTTTGGCGTCCTCTTTGGCTTCTTTGGCGCCCTCGTTGGCGTCCTCTTTGGCCTCTTTGGCGTCCTCTTTGGCCTCTTTGGCACCCTCTTTGGTCTCTTTGGCGTCCTCTTTGGCGTCCTCTTTGGCGTCCTCCTTTGGCGAGCCTACTGTTTCGTTTTCTTTGGTATCACCCACTTTGGGTTCCCCTTCTTTGGGTTCTTCTTTGGGTTCTTCTTTGGGTTCTTCTTTGGCAGCACCTTCGGCCTCCCCCTCTTCGCCCGCTTCGGGCGCCTCTTTGGCTTCGCCCTCGTCCTTGGCCTTTATATCAAAGGCCGCGGCCTCGGGGCTGACGTCTAAATTTAATTGAATAGTAATCTTGCGGTGGGTCCGCCCCAACTTGACGTGGTTGACCACGTCGTACATGATGCTGTTGACCCCCTTCATTTTCCAATTGAAGCGATCCGCCGTCGCCGTCGCCTTGACTTGGACGACCGACGGCCTGTAAATAGTAAAATTCCCTACCCGCAGGCCCGTTTCGCCGAACCCGTTCATCTCTTTGAAGGCGGTTCGCGACAACCGGACGACCCCAAAAGAACGGCCCCCCAAATGCACCACGTCCCGCCCGTCCGCCCCAAAGTATTTGTCGACCACCTCCTTCGGGCAGAGAAGGTCGGGGTCGTGGCACACGAACGTGTCGATCTCCGGGCAGGTCGACGTGATGAAGTCGAACCCAGCGTTCAAGAGCGCCGCCCGATCGAATCGGCGCGCCTGCTCGATCACCAAGACGTTCAACGCGGCGTACTCCGTCAACAACTTGGCAATGTTTTTATTCTTGGGCACCGGGACCAGGACCACCGTCGTGGCCAGCGGCAGAGGCGCCGTGTTGGTGAACTTGACCACTTCGACCCCGGAAGCCTCCCGCTCCACCGTCGGCAGCGGCTTCACCATGGCCGACACGGTGTTGAGCGTGTCCGCCAGGTAGTCGAACACCATCTTGTGCGTAAAGTACCGCGCGTAGAACTTGGCGCCGTTGTCCGCGATGGTGCGGCAGTCCTCGTCGTGCGCCAGGCACCACGCGACGGTCTCGTCCAAGTCGGACAGGTCGGCCTTGACTTCAATGAAGGCGTAGCCCGCGACGTCGCCCACCTTGTCCCCGACCACCGCGCCCCCCGTGAGGAACTGCTCGAACCAGAGTTCGTGCGCCGACTTGACCGTCAGCACGCAGAAGCCGTACTTGAAGAGCGACCCGTAGCGGTAGTCCCCGAGGTTGAACGTAAATTTGTATTTTAACTGGTCTTTCAGGGCGACGGGCTCGGCCCCCGTGTCCGGCACGGGGCGCACGTGGCACACCCCGTTCTCCCGGAACACGCGGAGCTGCCCCTTCGAGGGCACGACCCCGACGTCGAGCGCCTTGATCATCTTCGACTTTTCCGCCAGCGTCGTCTGCAGGTCGCCCGTGCCGCTGCCCCGCCAAAAGAAAAGGGGCAGGCGCTGGTCCCACAGGGGCGGCTGCAGGGCGGGGCTGTTCTGGCAGTCGACGTTGGTCCCGTCCCAGGTGGCAAAGTACTTTTCCGAAAGGACGGCCCAGTCGTCCCCCGTGGGGAGGGGAATGTCCGCGTACCCGTCCCGGGTGCACTGCGAGAGCACCGGGATGAACGGTTTGTGCGGCAACTCCTTGTCCCCGTAGATGGCGTCGAACGGCTCGCGCCAGTCGGCGGCCAAGTGCGGGGAGTCGCTCACGTTCAGGAAGAAGACGCAGTCGTTCACTTTCCGGTGGCTGCAGGTCTCCGCCAGCATGTCGTACATTTGCGCCAGGTACTCGTCGGGCCGCTCCGGGCGGATCATGCCGTTGGAGGCGAGCCACTTCTTCGGGTCGCGCTGGACCTGCGCCAGCTCGAGGATCGCCTCCTTCGACGGGCTGAACTTTAGCATGCCGTGGAAATCGTTGGCGTAGTCGGGGTTGCAGAGCGGGATGAAGTCCGCCAACTGGTTGTCCTTGACCCGCACAAAGGTGCCCCGCTTCATCTTGTGGAAGAAGTACTCGCCCGTGGCGGTGATGCTCTTGGGTGTGATGGCGGCGTAGACGGGGCTCTCGAATTTGCCCTTGTTGAAGAGGCCCGTGTGCGGCACGGGGGTGAAGTCGGCCACCAGGTCCAACTTCGTCATAAAGGGGAAAATGGCGCGGCCCAGGGTCGTCTCGAAGAGGGGTGTGGCACAAGAAGGCCCGTCCGACGCGTACAGGCGGTTCCCCAGGACGTTTCTCTTGGTGCACGGCATGGCGATGAAGAGGGGCACCACCCTCATTTCAATCCGGGGCTGGCGCGTCACCAGGCGCATGGCGACGTTCATGGTCAAGAGCTCCTGGGCGAGCAGCTTGCAGGCGTACGGCACCGCCACCGTCGCCATCTCCTTGTTGTACCTGCTGCCCGTGGTGACCTGCAGCCCGCCGTCGAAGGTGATGGGCCCGTCCAGGGTGGGGCTGAGCGCGCCCGCCGCCGTCAGCCCCGTCACCGAGTCCACCGTCAGCTTGAACGTGTCGCCCATGGAGCTCGCGAAACGGGTCAGCCCGCACCCCGCGAGCGCCTCGCAGTCCACCTCGACGCCCCCGACGGGCTGCCGCGTGAGGTTCGACACCCCTTTGGCCGCGGCTCGCTCCGCCCTCAGCCGCAGGTAGTAGGCAGGCCCCACAAAGACGCCGCCCGCCACCTGCTGGCCCGTCAGCCCGTCGTACACGACCACGTCCCCCGTCGACGTGTACCCGCACCACTGCAGCGCGCTGGCGTACATGGCGCACTTGTCGCCCGGGCTCGCGAAGGCGGTGCAGTCCCCGAACGTGCCGTTGTACGCGTGAAAGTTCCCCGTCAGCATTTCCAAGAGGTGGCCCACGGGGAGGTCCGCGTGGGGCGAGATGATGAGGTCCGGGCGCACGCCCTGGGCGGTGTAGGGCATGTCCGCCTCGGGCAGGATGGTGCACGCGCCCCGTTGGCCCGTCCTGGAGGCGAACACCTCGCCCATCTCGACCCGCCGCTCCTCCCGCACTTTCACCTTGGCGAGGCCGCCCTTCATGTACGTCCGGTCGACGGTCCCCGGGCGGACCGCGCGGACCCCTTTCATCAGCTCCGTCCTCTCCTCCACGGGGGCGTGCGGCTCCACGACGAGCTCCGTGCCGGACTCGTAGGCCGTGTACCCCGTCACGCTGAACATGCCGCGGTCCACCGCGCCCTGGTTCAGCACCACCGCCCCGTACCCGGAGAGGACGGCCACGACCGCGTTCACCCCGTACGGGTGCTCGTTGGTAATGTTCTTCCAATAGACCGACCTGATCAACGGGGTCTGGCCGTAGTTCAGCACCGAGCAGGTCTCCATCCGGTTCTGGTGGTTGGTGTGGTAGAGACTCACCGCCTGCGCCGCGTCGAACCCGGAGAAGGGGCTGTGCTCCGGAAACACCAAGAGGTTCCCGTGCACCCCCAACATGAGCGACCCGTGGATTTCGACGTGCGTGTGCCGCTCGGTCAAGTCCTCCAGTTTCGGCGCAATGTACGCGCCGTCCGACTCGGACGCGTCCAAATAGTCCACCATCTTCGCGTCCCCCCACGCCCACGTCGACAAATTAGCACTCAGCAGCCCCGTCTCGGTCAAGTACAAGACGGGCCGCTGCAGCCGCCCCGCGTCGGTGCAGACGTAGATGGCGTTTTCCCCGATCATCCAACTCACGCTGAGGTCGGCGCTCACCCGCTTCTCTCGGCGGTGCCCCAGCAGGGTCGCCACCACGCCGTGCGGGTCCCCCGTCGACCCCACCCACACCCCGTCCACGAAAAATTTAACCAACTCTTTCAACTTGGTCGGGTCCCGCAGCGGCACCAGCTCCGGCAAGGAGAGCGGGCACTTCCAGGTGACGCGCGCCATCAACGCCATCCCCTCTACCGGGTCCAAGAGGCCCCACTGCGTCGGGTGCGGCACCGTGCCCCACCCGCGCAAACTCTTCACCGCGGACAAGTAGGACGATCGGTCCAAGTCCTGCAACGGGAGTTGCAAGACCGCCGCGTTCCGGAAATAGGCGAGCACCTTGCCCCCCGACACCAGGGACGCAAAGGCCTCCACCTCCTTCACCTCCCGGCACTGGTAGAGAAACTCTTTTAAAATTCGAGCCTCGACCTGCTCCCCTAGCTGGCGGTAGTGGGCCGCGAAGAGGCGGCTCAGCCGCAGGCCGCTCGTCACCACCCGCTTGTTCTTCAAAGAGTCCAGGTCCGTCGCCGCCTCCACCCCCTTGTAGACCCGCACCAGCTTCTGCACCATGTGCCCGATGAAGAACGCCCTGTCCGCGACCGTCGGCAAGACCTGCGGCAGCGACACCCCGACCACCTCCAGGTAGGCCAGGGCGTCCGCCTGCGTGAAGACCTTGCCCGCGTCGTGCACGCTCGCGACCAGCGCGTCGGCGAAAACGCTGGCGGCGTCCAAGAAGCACGTCTCGACGATCCGCTTGTCCGTCACCACCCCGAGCGCCCGCATCAAGAGGAAGAGCGGCACCGCCTTCCCGCCCACCACCGCCACGATGTTCCCGTTGACCGCTCTCTCCGTCTCGGCCACCAGCCCCAGCAGCAGCCCGCCGAACTCGGCCGTCGCCGCGTACTTGCCAACCTGGCGCCGAACAAGGACCACGGGCGCCGCCTCCTCTTCGCAGACGACCACCTTTTCTTTCCCTTCCACAATGAAGTAGCCCCCCGGGTCGTTGCGGCACTCCCCCATCTCAAACCGCGCCGACGGCGGCATGCCCGACAAGAGGCACATCGTGGACCGCACCATCGCCGGAATGGTCGCCACCAGAACGTTCGGCACGGTGATCGTGCTCTCGCCCACCACCTCAAGGTCCGCCGACACCGTGAACGCGTACGTGGCGTTGGCCAGCCGCGCTTCGTTCGGGAACATGGCGGGGCGGGCCAAATGGACCTCTTTCACCGAAATTTCAATCGTTCTTTCTTTGCCCCCGACCTTGCGCTTGAAGGTCATTGGGGCCATTTTTGAAAGGTCCTTTGTAAACTCGTTGAACGAATACAAGTGGTGCTCTGCTAAAAAATCAGGGTTCTTTTCGAAAAAGGAATTAATTAAATTATCCATATTTTAACCGAACAGTTTTATTCTATATCGTTTTACCAAAAGGCGAGGCACTCGCGCACGTTGCGCAGCCTCCTGCCGCACAGCACCCCGACAAACTCTGCGATCAACTTCCGCACCAGGTCGTCGCCCCGCCGACCCCGGAGGAAGACTTGGAAACTCGCGTGCGCCCGCAGCGTCCGGGTGAACCGATACTGGAGCATGGTCTTCGTCATTTGGCGGACCTCCATCCGCTGGAGCCCGATCTCTTGGATCAACCACTCCAGCATCGAGACGTTCTCTCCCTCGACCGCCGCGGCCAGCTCAAGCCGCCCCGGGGGGTACCCCCTCTCGAGGAAGAACTTCATCAGCTCGACGCTGCCGCGAAGGCACGCCGCCCTTACAGGGGACAGCGTGGCGTAGTCTGAAATTTCAGCCCCGCTCTCCACCAGCCACTTGGCGACGTCGGCGTGGCCGAAGTAGCAGGCGAACCAGAGGGCGGTATGGCCGTCGATGTTCGCGTGCTCGAGGTTCGAGTGCGGGAGCAGCCACCGGACCGTGTCGAGCTTGCCCCGTTTGCAGGCGGCCAAGAGGGGTGGTTCCCCGACGCTGGTAATGGAGGGGCATCGCTCGTACAGCCACTTGCAGAGAGGCAGGTTGTCGCTCGTGCAGGCCCCCCACAACAAACTCAGCCCGCTGTGGGTCGTGACCCGCAGGTTGGTGGCCCCCTTACCGTACAACCAGTCGACCATCCGCAGCGACCCCCTGCAACAGGCGCGGAACATCGCGGACGACCCGTCCATGTCCTGGCAGTGCACGTCGCAGCCCTCGTCGACCAACCACTCGGCCATGTCCAGGTTGTCGTTGAAGCAGGCGATCAGGAAGAGCCCGTCCCTGCAAAAGTCGAAAAAGTCGTACACGGTGCGCAACCAGCGGGCCATGGGGAGGTGGTTGTTCATGCAGGCGAACCGGATACCCCGGTAAAGGGCGTCCGCGTGCGGCGCGCCCTCGGCGTAAATGGCCTGGGCTTCGTCCAACCACCCCGCGGAGCAGGCCAAGACAAACGCGGTCATTTTGTTGTTGTGTGCAAAAGGACTCTCAAAATTCTTTTAAAAAGTTCTTTTGGCCCATAACTATGGAAAAAGAAGTCGCTGACTTGAAGGAGGAGGTGGCGGAGTTGCGGCGCGACCTCAAGACCCTCAAATCCCGGGTGAAGGGCTTCTCCGAGGACGTCGGCAACCAGCTCTTCATGGCCTCCATCCACAGCGAGTGCGTGCCCAAGTCGGGACCGTCGAAGGAAGTCGACACCTTCCTCGCGTTCATTCGCCGCCGCTACGGGTGGATGTCGTCGGACCTGGGACACATGATGATGACCGTGCCGAACTGGGGGCAAGCCCTCCACACGGCCGTGACCTCGCACAAACTGTATAAGTACCATAAATTGGACGATGAGGACCCCGACTCCATCAAGTCCTTGCCGACTGAACGAATTTCTTTTTTAGAATTTTAGAAACTCATAACCATGCCGAACTCGCAAAAGCTCTTCAACAAGGCCGAGGCCCTCAAGGCTCGGGGGGATTACCCCGGGGCCCTCCACCACTACTTGAAAGCCGCCGAGAAGAAGCACGTCCACGCCCAGTTCGAGCTCGGCGCGATGTACTACGACGGCGTCGGGGTAGAGAAGGACTACGTCGCCGCCCTGCGGTGGTTCCACGCCGCCGCCGAGCAGGGCAACACCGAGTCCGAACTGAACCTCGGCATCATGTACAGCTTAGGCCAGGGCGTCGACCCGAACCCCGAACAGTCCTTCCAGTGGTACCTCCGGGCCGCGGAGAAAAGACATATCCTCGGGGAGTTCCGGGTCGGCCTCATGCTGTACGAGGGCACCAGGGTGAAACAGGACTACGTGGCCGCGTTCAAATACCTCCTCAAGGCCGCCAACAAGGGCGACTTTCGGGCCCAATTCAACGTCGGCGTCATGTACTTTAAAGGGGAGGGAGTGCCGCAGAGCTATTCCGACGCCTTGCGCTACTACTGCCTGGCCTCCGACCAGAACCACATGGAGGCCACGCACAACGTGGCGCTCATGTTCGAAGAGGGGCTTTGCATGCCGTCCGACCAAGGGGAAGCCCTTCGGTACTACCAAAAGGCCGCGGAACTAGGTCTCGTCAAGTCCCAGTACAACCTCGCCAGGCTCTACCATATTGGTAAAGACCATGACATTGCCCTTCACTGGTACCATACGGCCGCGAACAACGGCCACTCCCAGGCGATGTGCGTCCTCGGCGACATGTACCTCGAGGGGCAGGGGGTCGACAAGAGCCCGAAGAGGGCCCTGCGCTGGTACCGTAGAGCGGTTGCCAACGGCAACGTCGACGCGCTGGAGGAAGTGAAAAGGTGGTCCATATTGTGGGCGAGTGAATGCGACGCACGACAACAATTCAAGGTGGGTATTATATTTGCCGACATGCGGGAGTACAAAAGCGCCGTGTTCTGGTTCCGCAAGGCCTCTGTCCAGGGCTACCCCCGGGCCCACTACAACCTCGCGGTCTTGCTCGACCGCGGGCTAGGGTGTACCAAGGACAAGGCTGAAGCAGCTCGTTTGTTTGAAGCGGCGCACCCTTTTAACATTTGCCCGCGCGTGAAACGCTTAGACTAGAGCCGTCCTTCTGAGCAATTAGTTCCGTGATTTTAGACTCTTCCTTTTTCGCCGTTTGTGCGTTCCACCGGATTTTAGACTCTTCCTTTTTCGCCGTTTGCGCGTTCCACCGCTCATGTCTCTTAACACCTTTTTGATGATCTTGGCATTATTAATGAGCTGTTTGTTTGCAGGAAGAAACTTTTCTATCTGTTTCAACAAATCCGGATTGTTGGTGACATAACCTATTGTTCTAATGTCAGCGGTTTTCGTTCTTTTTCTTACATCCTCCTCGTGACTCGCGGGAGTACTCACCGCTGCGATACGGTGACTCGCGGGGGGAGGACGCACCGCTAGCATACGGGCTGAATGGAGTAACTGTTCATCCGCCCAATCAAGTAAATGTTGAGCCATAGATTTGACACGTCTGGGACTGTCATGCATTTGTTGAATTTCCCTAAACTTCGCTCTCAAGGGTATTTCATCAACACGGGCCCCTAAGTTTAAGAGAACAATCGCATTCTCATCATCCTTGTCATCTCCAAAACCAAACAAAAACAAATATGATGGGCATTTATCAAAAACATGCCCGTCGGTATCCCATTTATGGATGTAATCCAGTAATCTGGTTGCTATTTCTTTAGGAAGTACATCCATTGCAGTCGGTATAAATGATGCAGGAATTGATTCGAGCAGCGTTCGATTTGCCGTTACGTACCGTTCTATTCCATGTGCATAACGGTTAAAGGATCCGCCGTTTTCAAGAACAAACTTTAATATTTCTAGTTGTTCGGGGGGGGGAGGCTTTTTATTACTAAAACTATTTACACAATAATCAAGTACATTATTTCGGTTAAACATACCATTATATTTGACAAACGTTTTTACATCATCAAGGGTAAACGTTCCGAAAAGTGGATGACGTTCCATAATATAACACCAGATTTTTTTACAATATCGCTTATATGGAACTAAAAGATCGCCACGCCTTTTTCTTTTTAGACACAGTCAAGGGGAAACCAAAAGTCAACTTCATGGCGTACGCCAAAATGCCAACCCAATACGCCCTCCTTCTCGACACGGGAGGCGGGTTCGTCCCTACGAGTCAAATGAAAAAGACGTTGGCCGAGATCCACAAAAAGCACACGCTCTACGATTACGAAGACTACACCGCCGACGAGATGTACGCCCTCTTCAAGTCCAAGGTATCCACGTTTTTCAATCGGAAGTGGTTCCACAATAGGTACAATTTAATCGTCACCCAGTTGCTGATCACCGCCACGCCAAAAGCGTTTGACGGCCTCTTCTACCTGGACGCGCTGGACAACAAACCCAAGGTGGGAGTTATGATGTACAAACGCAACAAATCGGGCTATGTCGTAAACTTTTACGAAAGCGGCAAACTGATCGAGATGACGGTCAAAGAGGCCCAAATTAAGACCAGTCTGGCGTCCCTGATGAGGCGGGTGGTCTGCTACCGTCACAGCGAGTACACCCCCGCGAAGCTGGAGGCCCTATTCAATTCCCACGGCGTCCCCGCCAAATACGATGTGCCGTGGTTCGAAGAACAGTACGAGAGAATTAAAAAATTTAAAGCGTCCTAGAAATAGATGTAGTCTGCTGCGGGGTCATGGTCGTTTGAATCCCCCACAAACATGTGCACAAGCGCGCGCACGAGCCGCGCCCAGCAGGGGGGTCGAATCGGGAAGCGGCACATAGGGCAAGTCTGTTCTCTGGCCATCCACGCGTGGATGCACTCGCGGTGGTACTCGTGCGCGCATTCTAGCCGTAGGGTTTTGTCGGCCATGATATCGAGGCAGATGGGGCACTCCATTTTACTATTCTACTAGATAAAAGCGCGCTCCCGCCTGCGCATGAACGTGTCAAGCACTCGGGTCTTGGCCAAGAGGTCGACGTAGATGCCGACCGAGCGCCCGCCTCGATCGATGAGCCGTTCGAGGATCAGCATGGCCCTCTTGTTGTGCGCGAGCGTATGCCGGGGCATTTGGAGTGTTGTACTGAAAAAAAATTCTACGCGCGCGCCCTGCGCTGCCAATAGGCTGCCTTGACCGCCTCCCGCCGCTCCTCGTACATGCGCGCCACCTGCAGCTGGGCCTCCGTGATCCCCCTGCGCGCCGCCCTCAGAAACAACCGAAAAGCCCTTGTAGAATCCTGAATAACCCCGTCGCCGTCCGCGTACATCCGGGCGAGGGTCAACGTCGCCGTCATGACCCGCTGGGCCGAGGCCTTGCGGTACCAGTAGAGCGCGCGCTTGTCGTCCTTGGGCACGCCAACCGCGTTGCGGTACGCGGCGGCGAGGGTCGCTTGGGCGCGCCCATGGCCCCCCAAGGAGGCGCGGTGCATCCACCGAGCCGCGCGGGCGTACTTCTTTTCGCCTTGAAAGATTTTCCCGATCTCGTACTCGGACCTCTCGCACCCGTTCCGGGCACCCTTGAGGAACCACCGCCGCGCTTTCACCGGGTCGCCCTTCATCGAGAAGATGACGCCGCGGTTGTACATGGCCTGGGCCACCCCGAGCCCGGACGCCTTCCGCCACCACCCCATCGCCTTCTTTAAGTCCTGCGGGAGGCCGTGGCCAATCGCGTGGACGACCCCGATGTTGAACATGGCCGTCGGGTGCCCGAGTTCCGCCGCCGTGGTGAAGATTTCGGCCGCGCGTTCCGGGTCGCTCTCGCGGCACCCCTTGAGGTAGAGGTCGTGCTCCTTGACCCCCGGGAGGTCCATCGTCTTCCGGCAGAGAGGGCACGCGGTCAGGTCATGCTTCAACATTTCCCCCGCGCACCCCCCACAGACGGGGTGGCCGCACGACGGGGAGGTTGCCCCCACCGAGTAGCAAACAGAGCACTCCATCTTATGTTGTGTATAGAATTCTATATCTACCAAAGTCGAATCAATTCAGCAAGGCCTGCGTTGCTTTCAGCCATGCGCGCGGCCTGCGTTGCTTTCAGCCACTCGCGCGCGATCTCTTTTGCGTACTGCCCCAACGCACTCCTGCCCCCGTTGAACTTGATGCAGTTTTCGAGGATGAGGGCGAGGTCCTTCTCGAACGCCGTGATCGTGTGGTACGACGCCAGCCGCGCCTCCATCGTCGAAAGGTCCATGGGGGTCTTGATGTACGCGTGGTAACCTTCCATCTCTGCAGGGACGGGCTCCGCGAACATGCCCGCGATGTCGGCGCGCCGAACACGGTCCAGAAGGAGGTCCATTTGGTTGTGTTAAATTTATGTAGTTTCTATTCTATATGACCGTTGAACGCATCATCCACATCCTGAGCATCGTTCTGCCCTTTGCAAACGAGACGGCCATCGTCCTCACGAACAGCCACATTGTGAAACGCCTCTACGTTTCCGAATGCCACCACCCGTCCCGCCGCGAGTTGGTCCGCAAAATAGCGATCGATCTGGTGGCCTATTTAGGGATCATGTTGTTCATCGGCAAAAACACCCTCCTCTACGGGTACGTCACGGGCATCGTCACGGGGGTCGTCCTGATTTTCTTATCCATCATCATCCCCAACCTCTTCCTGCACCACGCCATCGAGGTGGTGGCGAGGCGCCTGCACCACACGACCCCGTACTCCAAAGCGGCGGTAGGTATAGGGTTGATTGTGCTCTTGGTTCTATTTACTAATTATTGCGAGTCGGTCATACAGCCCCTAACAACCGCCATTAAGATAGACCCCACGAACGAAAAGGTTTAAGCGCTTCTTGGCTTGCGCGGCGCGCTTCTTGCCGCGATTCCAGTCCATCTTCCGCACCTTGGCGGCCACCTTTGCCCTGGTTCGGGCCACTAGGGCATCCCGCCGCTCCTGCAACCTGGACAATATGCTCTCCTCTTTCATGGCGAGTTCGTGGTAGATGTCTCGGTCGGGGCCGCCGATCCTCTTTTTCCAGAAGTTGGCGCTGATGTAGGAGGGCGTCCTCCCCCAGATGCCGTTCTCGTAGATCGTGACAAGGTTGCGCATGGATTCCACCGAGCCACCTTTCGCGGCGCGAATAAACCACGGCTCCGCCTCAAAGAGACGCTGGTCCTCGGCGACGTTGCACCCTTGCCCGCGGACGATCATGATCCCCATGTTGTTCATGGCACCCACGTGCCCCATCTTCGCGGCTTCCGTGAAGTAGGTGACCGCCTTCGTGTGCGCACCGTTCTGCATGGTATGGTGTCCAACTATTGCGAGAAAGTCAGCGTCGGCGATGAGCGCCCTGCAGAGGGGGCAGTACCCGTGCCCTGCCTTCGCCATACCTTCGAGGCACGAGCTGCACATCGAGTGCTGGCACGGCAGCCGCTCAAGGTCTCCCGACTCGGTGCAGATAGGGCATTCCATTTTTGGTAGTTGTGTGTGTGTGCGTGCGTGGTAGAAACGAGTAAAATTTAAAGAGTTTTGGATGAACTAAAATTTTAAGAGTTTTGACAGACCCTTTTCCG